>Ga0307517_10005253_pt1 | contig 19579 bp, 12 predicted proteins | sample 23_EM_MG_FD_194515 | JGI IMG/M metagenome (GOLD analysis project Ga0307517, IMG submission 194515) | Populus trichocarpa ectomycorrhiza microbial communities from riparian zone in the Pacific Northwest, United States - 23_EM | ecosystem: Host-associated > Plants > Roots > Unclassified | place... | reverse complement strand
TCTCAGGTTATTTTTCATTTTTGTATAATTTTTGTTTTGGAAGTTGAATGCTATGATTGCTTGCAAGTTCAGTATGTTTGGTGGTAGATTGAGTTTGTGGGTGGTTTTGGGTTTTTTTTCCCTTTCATGAACAAAGTATGTCCAAGTTTAAATCTTGCGGGGTTGTTTTAGTTTTATTGTGTTGCATTTCTCCTTGGCTTAAATGGGATACCTGGTTTTTGGTCTATTTGTCTCAAGTTGAATTTGTACTTTAGGATTTCATATTGGTGGTTTAAGCTTTGATGATGATTTATTGGCATTTTGGATCATTTGGTTAAAGTGCTATTAATGACTCCTTCCTGAAACGGCAACGTTTTGCTGGAACAATGTACCTTTGTGCAATTTGCTTTTCGTTAAAGAGGTTTTGATGGCAGGACAAAACCTACATCATCTATTTCGTTCACTTCATGTGTGGATAAAATGCAAGCATTTTTTTAAGTCATAAATGGTTGGGAACAACATCCTAGAGATCATTGCTTTTTATGCAATTATTTGTGTTTGCCGAGTAGGCGCACTTTCTTACAATCTCCTTCCCTTTTTTGCTACTTTACTCGTCATTTTGGGTGAACATTAGTTTTCTTATCTTCTTTGCAGGCTATTGCTACTTTGGGGACCTATGATATTGCCTTGGAGATGGGAAAGAAAGTGATATGTCAAAGGTACTGACCCTTGCTTATGTCAATAATTTGTTCAATTCCAGTTTGATAGCACTTTTCATGATAGTATTATGCTATCCGTTGTAATTTATAGAACTTTGGACACTGCTTTCTCCATCTATGTAGTTGAATATCCTTCTCGCTGCTAAATTATGATTTTGTGACGCAATAAGTTAAATTTTTATATTCAATCTAATTTAAAACATCTGATGCTTTGGGAACAACTTTTTCCAAAGCAGCCTTAGAACTTATATTTTTAATATGTCTATATTGCAGAGTGGGTTCCCTTGTTTGTCATCTAAATGATACACTAGATGCCTGTGGATGCAAATTTGCCCTTTCAACTTGCCAGAATGAATTAAATATGATGCACGACTGTGGATAGATTTTTCCCATTTATTAACATTCTGAATCGTTATATCATTCTTGTATTCTAATAGCCTTGTCTTGGTTGTGATGTCCTTCACATGATAATCGAACTATTGTTATAGAAGGCCTCAAGAAGTTTGATGATGAGCCTTCTTTATGGAAAACTCAAAGATGCAACTTATATTAATTAGCGGAACTGTGTAAACTTTGACTAAAAAGTGTGATATTGCATCATATCTAGTTTTCTTTCCATATTGTTCATAATAACATATATATCAAATTGTTCATGTGGGAGTTTTAGGGACACCCGAGCTGAAATATTTGAACTTGCCATTTTTTATCAATTTACTGCACAGATTTATTTTTGACTAGGTGGTGAAAATATTCTTCTCATGAATCACTGAACTTTGTTCTTAAGATTCCTTAGGTGTCTTATTTCTTTATTATTATGGTCCTGTTGTAACTTGTGCTGAGAGTGGGAGTGCCCCCCTTTTTTTCACTGGAAGCAGTGCAGCATACTGTTTCAAAGGACTGAAAATTACTCCTTTATATATATAAAGAATTAAAAAATTATGAAATTTTTTGAATCAAAAGAAGGATGAAGTTGTATCTAATATGGCTTACTATTTATAATCAATCCAGTCTCCTCGAAAAGTGGTAGAAGAACATGTCTTATTAAATTGGTGTGTTGTTTATTTGATTGGCTTGTGCTTGCAGGAATTGTCAGACTTGCAATGGATGGCAGGCATTACAATGTAATATGTGCAAAGGAGCAGGGAAGGTTCATTATCAAGTAAAAAATTACACCTTGAGAAGGTAGTTAATGGGGTAAAGCTCACCAAAATAAAATCTTGTGGTACTAGAGAAAACCAAACTCTCACTGATTGAGCAATATTGATTAAACATGCATCGAAACCTTTTACAGGAGGCTACATAAAACCTGTAATGTGAAAACTGCTATAGTGCATGTATGTGGCGGCACTACAGCCCCACTCTAATAAATTGGCATTACTCTAGTTATGAATTTTCTATCGCTATAGCAGAACACATGACTTGCTACTTGCTAGATTGTTTTTATCTTGTTTCATGACAAACTGTAAATACTTGTTGGGCCTAGTTTTAAAATATGTGGTCAGCTGGAGTTTTTAACCTGGTTGGAACTTGGAATTAAATTATTTTAGTTCTCAAGGACTATTGTTTTGTATAAATGGTAAATGTATCAGGTTTACAGTCAATAGATTGTTGGTTTGAGAATGGAGAGCAGTTACCTAGACCAAATATGTTGAGCTTTGTTGGATAGACTAGGGCCAGCTGGTTACTTTTACCTGATTTAAGCTGCATATTTCATAGTTTTCAAATACCATTATCTAATTTACGGTAAAATATCTCGAGTTTGCAACCAACAAGTTGCAGTTTTGGGGCTTGAGAGCAGTCACTTCATACATGCAATGTAGGATATTCTCAGAGTTCCTTTCCTAGTTCCTAGAATCCTACTTTGAGAAACACAGTGGGCTTCTTATTTTCTATAATTCTGTTCTTCACAGTTGCCTCTTCACCAATCTTACGGAGATTATTTTATGGTAACAAAGCAAATATGCTTGTAGCAAAAGTTATTTTTGATTGGCATCATTACCATTAAAGCGTAATTTACTCTTTTCCAATGAGTTCTGTAACTGAAAGTATAGTGCTCTTGAATTGATCATGTCCCCTTTGTGTTTTTATTTTTTTATTTTTTCCCCCCATCTTCTATGGATACTTTTGCAGTGGTGAGAAGGCTACAGCTGAATGCATTGCAGATGCCATTGCTGACAACCGGGCTGAGCTGGTGCACCTTCCCTCCTCCATGGATCTTAACATGCCTTTGCCATCTAAGGACTGTCCAACTTGTGATGGAACAGTAAGACTTATATTGCCAAGCATGTCTATCCAAGTTTCTAAAATGTTCTCACCATCCCCGTATATTATTATTGATATTGGTAGTTTGAACCAGATTCTCTCTGGTTGTAATCAATTTTGGTTTGAAATGCACATCTTCACCTTACAATGTAACCCCTTTTGATATAGTTCGATAAAATACGCATTTTACCATTCTTGTGACCTATCTTTGTAACACTAATTAATGTAGTGGTGTCCATGGCACATATTGTTCCTACCTTTGAGCACAAGCTGGACCATTTTTCTGTACTTGACAGATGTATGTTATGATCTTTGGGTGCAATATTTATTGATGTTGCAGGGTGTAATGAGCTGCCCTGAATGCAAAAACAAATTACAAGTCAGGATCTCTGCTGATGATGTAAGTTTTTTTTTTTGGTGAATTTGCTGATGCTGGGTTTTTGTTTATTACTTTAATTTGAATACAATCAAGTAGCTCCAGACTTTCAATGAGATCTGCTGAGTTTTTACCAACAACATAGTTGACATTGAAAGGAAACAATCCTTGTAACCGACATCTTATGTTGCTATGCATGGCAGTGCAACTACCTTAAAAATATAAGTCTTTGATTGTTCTAGAGTTAAAAGTCCTGAACTAAAAGCTTGACATATCAAAGCTGTGTTCCATCGTGGAGCTGAATGGCATTACGCTGTAGTGAAATAGCTGTTTTCTGGTGTAGTGATTTTGTGATCCATTTAGATCGAATGGAAATTCTTGAAAAAAAAAAGAGAAGATTGATAATCCCAGATGAATCTGAATGGTTGGCCACCAAGTAATATTCAACAACAGAATTATAGTAAACAAAATGTCATTAAGATAACTGAACATTGAGAGTTGATGACTCAGGGTAGGTGTATTTGGCCAATTATTTGGTTGCACCATTGCTGATAAAACAAAATAATAGCCGCATCAGATAGTAAATTATGAGTGTGCATTCAGATTATTCAGATGTGGTCTATATTCTTGTCAAGTTTCTATTGTTTATGTGTTTGAAAAATCTAGTCACTGGTTTTTATTGGGTTACCCTGTGTGATTTACTTTATTGTTCAATTAATGAAATTATCCATCCTTGTATGGTTTGTCTTTCTGCAGATAATGGAGCCCCCATGGCAAGCCTACAATGTCCTGAGAAAGATGGAGTATCCCTATGAGGCTAGTATAATGCCACCTTGAAGTTTTTGAAGTTTCTTTGCCTCTAGCCTAAGATTTAGAGAGTCTTGTAGCATTATTACTTTAATTAGCCCGCTGGAAACCAGTCATCATAATTATGAATATAAGCCATTTAATTGCCCCATTTATTTATTGTGTTAAATTCCTAGAAAAATATAAGTCATGTTAATTTCTCATCATCATCTCAATGAAATACTTTAATATTATCATGATCAAACTAGTCATCCTTTGACTTCATACATAGTCTTGCATGAATTGGACTATGATACCCATTATGATTTACAAGCAATTGAGAACATTTATTGTCTTCTTCGATGCGTATAGGATCAATTATGGGTTGGCAGAATGGTCATGGTTAGCCCTAGAATCCTAATTAATGAGATACCTTTGCATCTTCATGGTTTGCTTATATTCCTTTTCTTTTCTGATCTGCTTTTTATGTGGGAGTCTACTCATGTTTGGTGTTTAGATATCCATTGGAGAGTGATCATTATGATTTTTTATCTGATAAATTAGGGGATAGCATGATTTTTGAAGTGGAGGCATGTATATTTGATTTCAGTTTATCATGTTAGAAAATAATATAATTTTGACCCTTCGCTGTTTCAGCATATAGTTGATAGCATGAGAGACCCCAGCATTGCTGCATTTTGGTTGTTTTCCTTTCCTGAGATTATGGGTGGCTTCAACTATGATGGTGATGTCAAACAGAAAATTTGGTGGCAATACAAGGTTCCTAGTCCATTTTGCTTCCTCTGTCTCATCTGTTGGTTGGTGTTGTTTTCTATTTCATTTCCTCATTTTCTTATGGGATGCTGTTCCTTGAAAAGTTCACGCTTCTTTGATTAAGCTTCTGCAACTTTAACCCATGCTAAGGAAAGAAGTGCTGACATGCATATGCTAAATATATTGAATGTTTCATAATCCATTTGAAAAGTCTAAGCTTATATGACATGAACTCTGGAACTTTAGCGCATGCTAAATGTAGAGTTGATGGCATGCATATCATATATTCATTGAACAACACTTGCTAAACAAAGAAGTGACTAATGTGCATCCCTATATGCAGTCTTTTAGCAAGTCATTTCTACACTTCACTTTTTTATTTTTTAAAAAAGAATCCGAATCTAAGAAAAAAAATTATCCTAGTCCCTTCCAAGATATTGAAGTTCTTTTAGGACTGGAAGTCAAACTGGCAGGCCTGTTACATTTGTAGGAGTTTTTCAAAGCTTGATTGTCACAGTTCATTCTTTTAATGGTTTGGTTTTCTGTGTTGAGTTTAGGAATCAATGAGGTATGATCAACTACGAGATATGGTAGCCAAGCGAAATCCTGGTTGGGAGCACTTGCAGGAAGTAAGACTATCTTCTTACTTTAAAAGAATCTAATCGTGAACTTCATTGGCACATTAAATGTGTGATCTTCTTTATGAGATTATTTGGTGCATTTAAGAGGAAAACAAGAGCATATAGTCAAATTCTTTGCTTCCAATCCTCTCTGTGTGCTTGCTATACTCACCTTTCTGGGTTTCCTTGTAAACTGAAAAGATTGCTATTGTTGTATTTATTCTGTGCTGTGGCCACCTTATTTTAGTCAATCCATCTAGAAGCAAATTTCAACTGGTTTTGCTACTTCCCAATTTTGTGGTTCTCCATATTCACAAATGTTTTATCAAAATGGTGGGGCACAAACTTATAAGCTTAAAGCTGAGCGAGGTTCATTGGCATATAGTATAGGGTGTCCTTAATGGTGCAAATTCATAGAATTGCCTGCCAAGCTGTTCTGTTTACACCTTGCTCTGGTATTCAGTCATTAACTCCACAACTCTTTAATGTTCAAGACTAAAGCAACAAAGCTAGCAAGCATATTGAGAAGTAAAACTTGCAGTAATCTACTGACTACTTCCGTTGCTAGTAGCTTAAATAATTTTTGAATGGATTAAATAGCCAACCTGCCCTGATCATTTTATCTATCTGGTATCTACATAATGATTGATTAGGTTTGAGGTCAAAGCCTGGAAGTTGAATCTCTGCATTAGAGAGTATACCGGGGGTTCATCCAGGGGAAGAATTAGTATCTGTCATCTAAAATGTTGGCAGTGTGCATACACACAAATTACAAAACCTACAATGTGTCAAGCTTTTGTTTTTTCATTTTATTTAAACTCTTTCGAGTTTAAATATGTACCTGGTGGAATTGCATATAGTTCATTGTATTGCTAAAACTGTCATTTGAGTTCATTGATCATTCGCAGGCCCTGATCTCCATAGATCCTGTTCGTGCCAGGGATGATCCTGTTGTTGTGAAAAATGTCCCATACTACAAAGCCAAGAAGACACTGGAGGCAGAGGTCATGAAACTTGATCCACCACCTCGGCCACAAAATTGGGGTGTGAGTATTCGTTGTACCCTATGGTTGCAAACTTCGATGCATGTTCACATTCTAACATATTATTTCAATAGGGAGAGAAAAAAGATTCAATTAGTATCTAAAGCATTGACAATTACATATACAACCCTTCAATAGGTTTCTTTTTTCACTGACTGAGGGTAACTCAATCATCATCCATAAAAAAAAGTGACTGCTCCATAGTTGAAAATGGAGCCCCAAGGAACAAGCACAGTTTCCTTTAGTCCTTGTTTTGAGGTACTTGAAGAACTTGGTGGTACAGATTGGGTCTTGATCAAGCATATTCATGGTGGCACTGACAAAGTACAATTGAGTCTTTGATCAAAGTACAAATTGGTGGAATGGGCACGATTCAGATTATAGTTTCAAATCTTGTTAATCAAATCAACTCAACTAAACTTAATTCCAAACTATTTGGGATTGGTTACATGATTCGCTATCCTACATTCCACCTGGTCTTGGAGGTTAGGACCTATTTTTCAACCAGTCTTTTAGAAATCAGATTCCTTCTTAAAACTTCAATTTGTCATTTGTTTCTCTCTATCCTACCCCTTTTATCCCCTCTACTTGAGTGTAGCTAGCTTCAACCCAAGTCATTTCTGGTCAATCTTTCACCTCTTTCACTTTTTGCGTAGTGCTCGTTTGGCACTGCAGTAGCTTCTGCTTTTCAAATTGCTTTTAGCTTGAAAAAACATTAAATTGATGTTTTTGTAGGTGATTTTCGATGGTTTTGATGTGTTATGTCAAAAATAAAAAAACATTATGAAAAAACATCATTTTGATGCATTTTAAATTGAAAAACACTTTTGAAAAGCCTTCACCACAATACCAAACACACATAATACTACCTTTTTTCCTGGCACAGCTAAAGATTTGTGTGGAACATGGCTGAATCATCTTAAATGACCTTTCCATACCTATTCTTTTTGTAGAATGTGTCTGTTCTATCATCTATATCAACATTCTCATTTTAGCTTAGCGTAACTGCCATTACAAATTTCCCACAAAATATCCCCTTCGACTTGATAGGTATCATATGATCTCACCATAGACTAATACACTCAATTTTGTTCAGCTTGCTCTATTTCTGGAGACAAACTCAATTTATACACTCAATTTCTAAATGCCTTGAATCATGTCCCCTTCTCGACTTCAAGCATTACTTCATTTGGCATGTGAACACCTCTTTTGAATATGTCAATTTACACAGAAGTTAATCCATGTGTACTCTTTGAATATGAATTTGCACTGAAAGGGAAAAGAAAAGGGTATTTTGGCAGGCAATTCCTTTGCATGCTTTGGAGATGCGATGCATATGGAGTGTCTTGTTTCATTTTGAATGGTGATTGAGCTAATCATGATGCATTGGCAGGAGCTGGACCTTCCACTAAATGCATCATCATGGAGCGAGGAGGATCTTAAAAAACCAGAAAAGTTCTATGAGATGACTGTTCTTCTTAATGCACAGAGAGAAATTGCTGATAAAATTTTGGATTCACAATGGGAAACTAAATGGCGTCGAGAAAAGGTTGGTAAAGCTGCCTCTACTCCTACTGTTTAACTTGTCTCATATTTCTCCAAACCTGTGTATATTACTTGGAAAATTTGTATGTACAGCGCACGCACACGCATAATATGTGTGAAATACTGTGGACGACCATACAATAATGATGCATAATATGTGTGAAGGTTAACAAGTATTAAGAAGCTAAACCATTTTGAAATACTGTGGTTTTAGGTGAGAAAAGTTGTTAGCTAAAATAACCCGGCAAGATAAATGAAATCCCAAACGTTCTCTTGGGCCATTAATTCGTGAGAAATTTATGATAAAAAAAATATATGGATAAAGCCATCTAATTATAGCCGGGGGTCCTCTCTCTCGACTGAAGCTGCCATGTCATCATTCTTGTTTTAAAAAGGAACTTGTTTTTTCACGAATTGTGTGAACTCTCTTGTTTGGAGAATTTCCTTTTCCCTGTTATAAAAGAAGCTTGGCACAAAGGGATTGTTTTTGGCTGCTTTATTTAGATTTATTTCCCAAGTCTAATGTTCAAGACTACAAATGTTTTTTCAAGAGAAAAGGGAACATTTATTTATTTATTTTGAAAGAGAGGAGAGAAAACAAGATTTAAAAAAAATTAGTCATAGGAGAAGGAACCTCCAAAACGAGTGCAGAAGTTGAAAAATCAAACAAGGGACTTGCAGTCCCATGACCGGTAAAATACTCTAGAAATCTCAGAATGTACACCAGAAAGAATGCAAATTTAAATGTCAACTAATTCATCTCTTTCTTGCCGGTAGGGCAATGTTCTATTATGACCTTCACCTCACCCCTGGCCCAGGGCAAAAAACCCAGCCCCTTTGCATTCGTATTTGACCAATGAAAAATACTCTGAAGCATAACTTGAAGGAAAGGAGAAAATGTGAACTTTTCGCTTGGATGCGTGGCAAACTCTCTGGATGCTTTTCTGCAATTCCTTAAAGAAATTTATATGCATGTCTGCCTGTGCAATTATATACTCCCAGAGAATAGCTTTACCAATCCATCACAGCTTGTTTGATGCCACCTTTGTTTACTTTGTTATCTAATAAATGCCATTAGTCATCAACATCCTATACAATTTGATTTGCAGTTGAATGAAATGTTGGAGGAGAAGGTGCGGCCATACATTCAAAACATCAGCAATGGTGCCCTTCCCCGTCCTATCCTAATACAATCACAGAAGCAGGATAAAAAGGTTTCCACCCTTCTTTCCCTTTCGCTTTGACTTTATTTGTAAGATCTTTCAATAAATTCTGAAGCGAAGTCCTCTCTCTGTAATTTCTTTTCTGCTGGCATAGAGAAATGGACCTTTGTTTTACACAAAATGAGGTTTTATGATTGTCTTCTTAGTTATTATTTGTATTTAGGATGATTCCTAATAGTAACTTGCTTTAAATAATCTGGAAGATGCCTTGTATGCACATGCATTTATGGCAGAAAGATGGATATTAAAGCTATTTCTTAATACAATCGACACTCAAAGTGGTTAATAGAGTAGGGTCTTTAGCTGTATTTTTCAACGAAAACTTTTACATTTTGTTTATGTATAATCGCATGCTAGAGATCCAGGGGGAAACTAGGCTTTCAGGAACCTTGTGTATATTACCCATAAGCACATTTTCACTTCCTAAAAGCACTAGGTACCGTAGTTGCACGTGAAACTTTAACTAGTCACTGTTCATGCTTATCATGGTGCCCCTGTAATGTTTGCAACTTATTACCTATTTATTTTTTGCAGAGGAGGCAGCGAAGATGGTGGTTTTTCTGAAGTTTTAACCATCATTCTAATGTAGGCAGTGCGGCACATTGTATAATTTGTGTTTCGCATTTTTCTCTTCCAAAATTATACTTTTTTCTTCTTCATAACCTACCTGAGTCTACTCTGCGATTTTTTGTAGTCTTATTTTAAGCAGTACCTTTATCCTCAACCTCTCATCTGATATTTTGTAGCTACAATTTGTCTATGTTTTTGTTCCCTTAGCCTTGATTAAATGAAATATACTCAATATTTCAGCTGAATGATACTCAATATCTCAATATACTCTATTATTATACAAAGACTTAAGGAAAAGTTGTTTCATTGCAGCAATTAGTTGTTTTATTATAGTAATTACAATATTATTTTATTTTTCTGCATGATTTTTATTATATTTTATTATATAAAAACATTGATTTTTTAATTCATGGTTATATTTTTCAGATGATGTTAAAAAACATATTAATAATACTTAAATGTTAATTCTTTTATATTAAAAAAAAATTAGTTTACCTGCAGCGAAACAAGTTCAATAAACACGTTAATTTTTTTTTTTTGTATTTAATATGGCTCTCAATGTATTTAATTAAAAGCATGCATATGCTTTTTTTATATATAATTATAATTATATAAAAAAACACATTTGAAAAGATGATATCTTTTTTTGCCAAAAAAATATCTGACTCGTGGCAAAGCACAAGTCAAAAACTAGTTTTTTGAAGAAGGAAACAAAATTAAATTGTATGCAAGTTAATTTAATATGACTTAATTGATTTGGTGAATTTAAAGACAATCCAAACAATATATTTTTACTGATAAAATTTAAGATGATATTTTAAAAAAAAATATTGAGATGGTAATAGATATTGACTCAGGTTAACCTGAGTTAATTTGTTAAATCTACAACCAGATCATGAGACCATGATAATCTCATAAAAAGTAAATTAAAATAAATTATGATGCTTAATTCTTAATCAAATCAATGTTTAAAAAAATCAATTAAAAAAAGAAATAAAACAATTCGGTTTAACCTATCAAACTCATAACCCGGACCATGAGACTGGAATAACCCTGTAGAAAGTAAATCAAGAAAAATCATGAAGTCCAATTCTCAATCAAAACAATGTTAAACAATGAAATTAAAAAAATAAATTAAAAAATGAACAAAAAAATGACCTAAGTCAATGCAAGTTAACCCGCCAAACTCATAATCAGGGTTATGAGATTATGGTAATCTCATAAAAATCAAACAAAAAATTGACTCAAATCAACCCAGTTTAACTCGCAAAACTCATGATTCAGATTATGAGACTATAATAACCTAATAAAATGTAAATCGAAACACGTTACAAAGCTCAATTATTAATCAAGCCATTGTTGAATGCTGAAAGTAAGGGGCAACCAATCTAAAAAAACGACACAATAAAACGACCTGATTCAATCTGAGTTAACCCGTAAAACCCGTGATCTAGATCATAAGATCAAGGTAACCTCATAGAAAACAAATCAAAACAATGATAAAGCCTAATTCCTAATCAACTTAATATTGGACGCTTAAATTAAAAAATTAACGAGTTAATCAGGCTAACTCATCAAACTCGCAACACGAATAATGAAACTAAAATAACCATATAGAAAAAAAGGGCAATAAATTATAAAATTTATTTTTAATAAACTAAATGTTAAATGATAAAAAAAATAATAAAAAAAAGTAATGAAGTGGTGCATCAATTAGTAAAAATAAACCGAAACAAACTTTATGCCATTTTAAAAAAAGTAATGAAGTGGTGCATATACTAGGATAAAGGAGATGTGTTCTGCTTAAATGGCATAAAGTTTGTTTCGGTTTATTTTTACTAATTGATCGGCATGTATCACACCATTTATTATTATTATTATTGTTGAAGTCCCTTAACTTGCAAATCATTAGCCCACATAAAAGAGACTAAAAAGAAAAAACAAAAGAAAGATAAGGAAGAAGAAAACAATGCGTGTAAAGGTAAGGAAAATGGGCTAATTTAGCAGAGTTTTTATTTATTTATAAATCAATTAATGGATAGGAGAAAAGAACCCATAAAATCTACCATATCATATCAAATATACTTTAAAGTGAAATTTTAATTTTTATATATCATATAAAATATAATTTAAATAGGAGCTTGTTCCTTGAATTTTATGATAATTTCAAAAAATAAAATTGAAATACTTCATCCTCTTTTGTTTTAACAAGATGATATGTATATTTAGTGAAAAAATGATGATGATGATGATGATTATAGCTCACTACCAGAAATCCAACAATACCAACGGCATTACCGACATAATTTTTCTGTCGGTATTTTGCGATGATATTTACCGATCAAATTAATTCTTTCGCTATATTAGTCGATATATACCGAGGGAATCACAAACAAAATATAAAAAATTTTAAAAAATTAAGCAGTGCGATGATGTGGAAGTTTTTGTGAGCGATTTTACCGATGGAATTACAAAGGGATTCAAATCAAGATGTCCGTACAGTGACGTGTCAAAGTCACCGATAAAATTGCCGATGGATGTATAGACATAATATATCCATCAGCAATTCCATCGATAATAGTTAAAATATGACCTGGTCGATCCTCTCCTCCCTTATTTCTCCTTCTTCCCCTCTGCAACTAAACATACCCCCCCCTAAATCTACAACTAACAACCCCCTTCCCCCACCACATCACCCTCTTTTCAACACAACTCATCATTCCTCGACTTTTCCAGTCACAACAACAATTTTCTTGTGTTTTTTCCATTGTATATAAGTAAATCTATCATTTTTTAAATTTGAACACAAATTTGAAATGTTAATTTTTTTATTGCATATTTTTGTAATATTTGTATTTTGTTTGGGAGTTTACTTGTTGTATTTGTTTCTCTAACAAACTTGTTGTATGGATACATGATTTTATAAATGTTATGTTTTGTTTTAGATTTTGTAAAATTATTTTTGTTTGTAAATTGTTGAAACTTATGTCGAATTACCAACTTAGTTGTGTTGTGATGATATAAATAGTGGCTTGTTTAACAGGTCCATTTTATATTTTGTCAATTTTATTGCCGAGTTGTAATTTCCGTAAATTAATGTATACAAATTTATATGAATGTAGATAATTGATAATGAACTAAGAGAAGTATGAAAGTAGGTTGATTATTTGCTTAACATAGTTAATTAATACATATTGTTGTCATCATTATATATATATAAGGTAGTGCTCCCTCAATATACATGCGTGATTATCTCGACGATCATAAACTAGAACATCTAAAATAATGATTTTCGAAGATTCTATTGTAAAAAGGTTAATTTTTTAACAAGAAGATAACGATTATCCAAACATGTTTTACTTGAGGTGTATCTCCACTTATGTTACTAAGCTTGAAGGAGTTGTCTCTTGTTACAATATCTATGATGAGAAGTAGCTTTAATAACAACTTAGCAACAATAACTCCAGTGACTTCTAGTAGAGGCCGTTGCAAGAAATCATTCAACATGTGATTGTTAAGTTAATAATTCACACGTGATTTGTAGGTAGCTTGCAGTTAAAGTTAGTTAGAAATGAGAAGTTAGTTAAATATGTGTATAGTTTTATAAAAGTCAAGAAACATGAGTTGACATTTCTGTAAAGTTTTACAAAACTCTTTCTTCTTGTTATTCTTTTGAATCTCTCTAAGTTCTTTTATTCTATCTTCTCTAAACTTATCTTTTCTTTTCAAATCCTTGTTGTTAAGCAAGGTTCACAACAATTGGTATTACAGTCAATCGAAGACCTTAATTGATTCCTTTTGGTTTAAAATGGTTGAGAACAATAAGATAAAGGTTGTGGAAGAACATTATAGAAAACTTGATAAACAACTATAAGTTATTCATCAAGAATATTGAGAATCAATGGTTAATCAACAACAAAAGTGGAAAAATAATGGAATAAGAAAAATAACAGAATTGGTCAGATCAGTTTATAGATTGAAGCACTAACAACTTAATTCCAGTCTTTTCTAGCGAATCAGGTGACAGGGAGGGAACTTGAAGCTAACTCCGAATGGATATTGAATACTCCACCAATAAAAAAATGAAGTAAATATGTATTAAAAAAAGGAAGAAATTGTCTTTTAATAGGTAGGGAAAATGACTCAGCAACTGATGGAGTCCTACCGCATCCAAGGATCAACACAAGAATGGAAGGAATAAGCTCCTATGAAAGGCATAACACCACCGGCGGTAGATTGATTCCAAACCCAAGAGGACAAATTAATGAAGAGATTATTGACATTCGAGAATTTGGTTTAAAAAAATTACAAGTTTGTTCATAGTAAAGTTCTTATGGGTTTATTAAAAGAGAAACTTTATTTGCAACAATAATAGAAGAATGATGAACCAAAGAAGAAAGAGGTTAAATCAAAGACCATCTCTAAAATCTATTCAGAAACATAGGAGATTATTGGATTGCGTTAAAGCATAATATAGTTGTGGGAATTGGTTGTAATGTTATTGCTTTTAGGGTGTAAAACTTGGTGGTTTCACCTTGGTAGACTTGGAATAGGGGATAAAATGCTTAGAATGTCTAGAATAATAAAAGTTTCTTGATCTCGAACAATGCCAATGAACAATGATTTGGCTCAAACCAGTCCACTAGGTGCATTCCCTATTCATGTCCTTACTTAAAAAGATAAAAGATCAAGAGAAAGGCAATAGAGTTTTGATCATAGGATTAATTCAATAGTTTAACTTGTTAAAGAAGATGCCACTTGGAAAAATTTAGAAGAACTCACTGATCAATTTTCTTATTTTTATATAGATTCTCGATGACAAAATCTCTTGATAGGGAGAGTATTGTTATGATATCCATAATGAGAAGTAGCTTCAAGAATCTATTATTGTAGTTAAGTAGTGACATATCAAGAATTCATTGCAGTGTAAGGTGCAATGTTCAACTAAAACTTAGGCGTAGTTGCAATGCATTCAGGAACTAATAGGTATATGGTATTTGCACGGGTTTAACCAAAGGTATGATTCATTTGAGATTTCAAAATTAAAAGCGTCACACACATGTTGAAATCCATTGGTTTTGCAAAACCACTGTTATGAAAATTGACTCGTATCTCATTCTTGGACTGATGTTGACAATTATGAAAGCCATTATGGTAAAGTGGGGAGGTTAAGTGCCTCGAAATGGCTTTAGTGAACAATGAGATCGTTTTTCATGAACAAAGACATGTAGTTAGGGAGGCAATTCCATTCAAAAGCGATTTAGGTTTATGAGCTGGGGTGCTTTTGGTGCCAACCACTCCATGAGTGCTATAAATCCATCCTCTAGTTGGGCGAGTTAGGGTGTTGCAGATCCGTTCACAATCGCTCTAGACTTGCACACGAGTTGAGATTATTTTTAAAACTAGTTATGTTATATGCTTTAATGCTATAAGAATTATGAATTTAGTTTAAATTTAATAAAATGTTGAGTGATTTTTCATTTGAGTTTAATTATAAATTGTGAATTATTAATTTTATTGAATTGTGAATTGAGAAATATGTTGATTTTTTAATTGTATAGAGTGTTGAATTGTAAATTATGTTTCGTCATCTGAATTGTGAATTGTTGAGTTGATTTTTTATGGTAGGGAGTTGAAAGGATGAAAAAACTGTCAAATCAGTTTTTTACTTGCCAAACTGTATTATTTTTCTAAATATTTTCTAGACTATGTGATTTTTCCTTTTTTCTTTATTGTGCTAAATAAAAAAAAAAACCTTTTATTCTTATACCTAAAGTTTAGACCTTTAAGATTTCTAGTTTGAGCATGGTGTTTGTATCTATAGGATTATTCTTTCCCCCCTGATTAAATCAATATATCTATTGACTAAACAAAACGATAACGATATTGGAAGTGTCTAAGAGTTAGTTTAATATTGTGATAATCGTTTCTTTTTAAAGTATTTTTCGTTTGGAAATATATTGAAATAATATTTATTTATTTTTTAAAATTTATTTTTGAGATGGGCATATTAAAATAATCTGAAGACATTAAATAAAATTAATTTGAAGTAAAGAAAATAAAAAAAAATTAATTTTTTTCTAATGTTTTTTTAAAACATAAAAACAAATGTGCTTTAAACTTATTAAATTTTCATAGATTGATGTCTTAACTTTAATTTTTATTGAATAAGTTGCTCATTTACAAAATCCTACCCAACTCGGTTTGGTTCGGTTAATTACTCCAGCAATGCAGGCTAGGCAGGATATATAACGAGCCCACAAATACATTTCATTTCCATACTCTATCCTTTGTCTATCCACCTTAGCCATGTCAAGAGGAAGATACTGTTTATTTTGCATTTAAAAAACGTTTTAAAAAATTTAAATTTTATTTTATTTTATTTTTACTTTAAATTAAATTTTTTTATTTTTTTAGATCATTTTAATATGTTGATGTCAAAAATAACCGGAACAAATAGTTTGATAAGAGAGTGTTTGGGAGTGTAATAACGGTTGCTTTTTAAAGTATTTTTCATTCTAAAATGTATTAAAATAATATTTTTTTTATTTTTTAAAAATTATTTTTGATATTAACATGTAAAAATATAAAAATATATTAATTTAAAATAAAAAAAATATTTTTAAAATTTTTAAAAATACTCTCCAACTACATTATGGAAACATCAAACTGGCATGGCCAGTAACTCGTGGACTCTGCACTCTGCACTCTGCACTCTGCAACTGCACGCTGCGAAGCAATTCGCTGACTTACAATACAAGCTCTTCACTGCTCGATATGGACAACAATTGATTGACATTTTGAGTTCCCAATAAAACTTGTCTCGTCTCCTTTCACTCTCGCCTTTGACATTGTGGACTCTGCTCCTCGTGGGTTTGGTGTCCCTGAACTAATCTCCAAGCTCTCCTCTGCTTCTATCTTTGTATAAATTCTCAAGCTTTTTAGTCTTTTATTATTTTGTGCCATTTATGTCATGTACACTGTGTTGGTTTTTACAAAGTTAGAGACTTTATTGGTTGTTTTTCATTTAACTTGGTTGTTTTTCATTAAACTACTCGTTTACTTAAATGGGTATTCTTGTTTCCCTGGTTAATGATGTTAATGTAAATGAAAACTTCATAATTTGTAAGTAGGTACTGTCTTAGGGTGAACATTTAAGGATTTGGTTGTCGGTTTTGAGGTAATTTTGTTGTTTGACTCGATTGCTTCTCAGGTTATTTTTCATTTTTGTATAATTTTTGTTTTGGAAGTTGAATGCTATGATTGCTTGCAAGTTCAGTATTGTTGGTGGTAGATTGAGTTTGTGGGTGGTTTTGGGCTTTTTTTTTTTTCCTTTCATGAACAAAAAACAAGTTTAAATCTTGCGGGGTCGTTTTAGTTTTATTGGATGCTGAGTGATTTGAAAGAACTTGCTTCAGGAGAGGGTTTGGATACCTTCACGCTCATCTATATGAATATTCTTGAACATCAACCTGACTGCCCGGTAAATGTTGCTTAATATTTCTTCTTTCGAGTGATTATGTTGGTCCGATAATTATTCTTCTTATACTGGGTCCTGCTGTGCATAAGTGGATCACCAGTTGTCAGTTGTATGATAGGCGTATACTGGGGTCCTACTGTGCATAAGTGGATAAAATAACAGGTCAGACTTCAGTGATTTCTTGCAAAGCCATGGGCGGGAAAAAAAATGCAGTATAAATCTGTGCGTATCAAAATTTTGTTATTAACCTAGTATCTGATTGTATTGTGCTTACGAACTGCAGCCTGAAGTAGTTGAAAAGCTTGTTGGACTGCGAGAAGGCATACCACGAAAGGATGCGAAAGAGGTGCATAACAGACACACTTAAAGACAACAAACCTCAAATATTTCTTATATTTCTCCATTTTAACGTGGGTATTGCATGAGTGTGTTGCTGGTGCTTCTTACATGAACAAAGTATGTCCAAGTTTAAATCTTGCGGGGTCGTTTTAGTTTTATTGAGTTGCATTTTTCAACATTTACCAGTTTTTTGTTCTATTTGTCTCAATTTGAATTTGTACTTAAGGATTTCATAGTAGTGGTTGAAGCTTTGATGATGATTTATTGGCATTTTTTATCATTTGGTTAAAGTGCTAATAATGACTCCTTCCTGAAACTGCAACGATTTGCTGGAACAACGTACCTTTGTGCAATTTGCTTTTCGTTAAAGAGGTTTTGATGGCAGGACAAAACCTACATCATCTATTTCTTTCACTTCATGTGTGGATAAAATGCAAGCATTTTTTAAAGTCATCTATGGTTGGGAACAACATCCTAGAGATCATTGCTTTTTATGCAATTATTTGTGTTTGCCGAGTAGGCGCACTTTCTTACAATCTCCTTCCCTTTTTTGCTACTTTACTCGTCATTTTGGGTGAACATTAGTTTTCTTATCTTCTTTGCAGGCTATTGCTACTTTGGGGACCTATGATATTGCCTTGGAGATGGGAAAGAAAGTGATATGTCAAAGGTACTGACTCTTGCTTATGTCAATAATTTGTTCAATTCCAATTTGATAGCACTTTTCATTATGGTATTATGCTATCCGTTGTAATTTATAGAACTGTGGACACGTTGTAATTTATAGAACTGTGGACACTGCCTTTTCCATCTATGCAGTTGAATATTCTTTTCACTGCTAAATTATGATTTTGTGATGTAATAAGTTAAATTTTTTTATTCAATCCAATTTAGAACATCTGATGCTTTGGGACAACTTTTACCAAAACAGTCTTATAACTTATATTTTTAATATGTCTATATGGCATAGTGGGTTCCCTTGTTTGTCATCTAAGTGATACACTAGATGCTTGTGCATGCAAATTTGCCCTTTTAACTTGGCAGAATGAATTAAATATGATGCACGACTGTGGGTAGATTTTCCCCATTTATTAACATTCTGAATCGTTATATCATTCTTGTATTCTAATAGCCTTGTTTTGGTTGTGATGTTCTTCATTTGATAATCAAACTATTGTTATAGAAGGCCTCAAGAAGTTTGCTGATGAGCTTTCTTTCTGGAAAACTCAGATGCAACTTATATTAATTAGCGAAATTGTGTAAACTTTGACTAAAAAGTGTGATAGGGCATCATATCTAGTTATCTTTCCATATTGTTCATAATAAAGTATATATCAAATTGTTCATGTGGGAGTTTATGGGACACCCGATCTGAAATATTTCAGCTTGCCATTTTTTTTTATCAATTTACTGCACGAATTTATTTTTTACTAGGTGGTGAAAATATTCTTCTCACGAATCACTAAACTTTGTTCTTAAGATTCCTTAGGTGTCTTATTTCTTCATTATTAAGGTCCCTGTGTAACGTGCACTGAGAGTGGGAGTGCCCCATTTTTTTTCACTGGGAGAAGTGCAACATACTGTTTTAAAGGACTAAAAATTACTCATATATATATATATAAGAACTAAAGAACTAAAAAATTATGAAATTTTTTGAATCAAAAGAAAGATGAAGTTGTATCTAATATGGCTTACTATTTATAATCAATCGAGTCTCCTCAAAAAGTGGTAGAAAAACATGTCTTATTAAAATTGGTGTGTTGTTTATTTGATTGGCTTGTGCTTGCAGGAATTGTCAGACTTGCAATGGATAGCAGGCATTACGATGTAATATATACAAAGGAGCAGGGAAGGTTCATTATC
>Ga0307517_10005252_pt1 | contig 19583 bp, 11 predicted proteins | sample 23_EM_MG_FD_194515 | JGI IMG/M metagenome (GOLD analysis project Ga0307517, IMG submission 194515) | Populus trichocarpa ectomycorrhiza microbial communities from riparian zone in the Pacific Northwest, United States - 23_EM | ecosystem: Host-associated > Plants > Roots > Unclassified | place... | reverse complement strand
GAAAATGAGGTAGAAAATATATTATTAATATTTTTAAATTTTTTTTATTAAAATAACGAGGAACAAATCTTACAAATTAAAAAGTTAAATGAGAATGAAATTGAAAAAAAAAATCTAATTTTATAAATTATCTCAAATAAAATAAATAACAATCAAAATAATGAAGATAAATCTAATAGAAAAAAAAGTTTAAAGGTGATAAAATTAAAATAATAATAATAATAATTTCATAAATTATTTCAAATAAAACAAATAACAATCAAAAGAATAAGGATCAAATCTGATAGATAAAAAATTTCAATTAATAAGGACCGAAATTGATAAGAGAAAAACAAATAAAATAACGACCAAAATTGATTTAAAAATTAAATTAAATCAAATTCAAAGGGATGAAATTAAAAAAAAAGATTCAAAATAAAATATATAGCAATAAAAAGTTTGAGGATCAAATTTGATATAATTAACAAATAACATGATATTTTAAAATCTTTTATAATTTTAAAAAAGTATTTTCTGTTCAAAATAAAAAAAAAATATTTTTCTAAAAACCAATTTAAATTTTTCTTTGAATACGTTAATTAATTTTTTTAATAATAAATAAATACAAATTCAAAAAACTACAAACAATCGTGCCTTGGTCGCCCAGTCAAGGGAAATTTTCCTACCCATGGCTGTAAAAGCAAGTTGGCTCAATTTTACATGGCCCTCACTCTACTGCTCCACTGAGATAATTACTTGTCCTTCTTTCCCCTCTTTCTCTAGCTAGGTTTCCTAGAGGTGGCCATGTCTACTCTGATCTAAATCTCATAAGCTCCTCAAAAGACCCTCTTCCACTTTCTCTCTGAGCAAGAATAGGCAGAGAAAACTTTCACCTGTACCCACGTGAATTGTTGCCAATGAATGTGGGCTAACTCTTCAATTTTGTACTCTTTATCACTCTCAAAGCGAGCTCCTCTTTCGTGCAACACGTTCGTGTACCTGCAGCAACAATCACAATTCACAAATTGCACTACTAATACTGCAGTTCATTATGCCTGAAAGAGATGAAGATAAGGCTTTTATCACTAATAAATAGAGGCTCCTAGGGCTGATTTTTCTTCGATCTTGCACCAATAGAAACTCCAAAAATAGCTCCTGAAAAGCAACGGTGTTTCAACTATGTTTTCTTCAAGTAGCAGTTTCAATCCTTTTGATCAATACGCTAACCATACCATGATTGCAGGCACAGAAAACCCTAGCTCGATAGAATCTTGTTCTCAAACATTCTTGCAGCACTTCCCCGATCCCTTTCTTGATGTTGATGATTTGCTGGTAGGTGAACTCTTATCACAACAGCAGCAGGAGCATCAGGAGGAGGAGGAAGTTTTGGGATCTAATACTGCGTTAGCAGTTGAGGCTCATGATCCGCAGACTATCCCTACAGCATCAAACGAGGAAACAAAAATCAACAATAAAAAGAAGAGAAGTAATGTTGATACTTCAAAGCAGCCAATTCGTCAAAGGCGAACCGGGAAGGACAGGCACAGCAAGATCCATACTGCTCAAGGGCCTAGAGATCGAAGGATGAGGTTATCCCTTCAAATTTCCAGAAAGTTCTTTGATCTCCAAGACATGCTCGGCTTCGATAAAGCAAGCAAAACTATCGAGTGGCTCTTTACAAAATCGAAGGCCGGGATCAAGGAGCTCACAGATAGTGTTCCAGGAGGGAGAAGAAGATGTAGCATTTGTGCTGACGGCAAGAGTGTTTGTTCCACTCCAGAGAGTGAGGTTGTTTCAGGCATCAAGCTGACACCTGAGACTAACGGGGACAAGAGAGGGACGAAGGCAAAGAATGACTCATTAGTGAGCAATCCTAAAGAGAAAAGGAGCAAGAAAGTGCACAAACCAGTCTTTAATCTTGTTGACAGAGATTCTAGGGAGAAGGCGAGAGCAAGGGCGAGGGAGAGGACAAGAGAGAGAATGAAGAACCAAGGCATAGACACGTCAAGTGATCGGTCTTCTCAGGCAAACCCTAACAAATTGGAAAAGTTTGAGTCTTCTGGCCCCCTTGAATATGGTGAAAATTTGGCTCCTGTAAACCAAGAAATGAGTTCTCCATTGAAGGTTGGTGATGTAAAAGAATCCAGCAATCATGACTTGCTACCACATCAAATGGATTATGTCAGCATCACTGGGAATTTCTTTTGGATCACAAATTCACCAAGATCGTCTTCGATTTTCGATTTCTCCGAGAGCGTTGCGCTTCCAGGTGGGACAAACTGCAAGGATGAGTTTCCAGGGTTTCCTTTCAATTCTAACATGACAAATGATAGAATCCAGTATAAATATAATGCACTGACGAACATGAAGCTACCACCATTAAACGCCCATGAAGAAAGCCCTAATTCAATTTTCGTGAACATGCCAAATCCCAATGATCAAAACTCCATTTCAATTCTCATGACCACCACCACAAATGGCAATGCAAACCAGTCCTCCTCAAATTCCTTTTTTGCCGAAGACAACTTTGACTGCTTATATTGAATTAAGTGCCTAAAATCTTGTGTTTGTTGAACTCATGTCCAGGGAGTATTTTTCTTAATGGTGGAAGGAGAAAGAAAAGATATATAATTTCTTTCAGAGATTGTAAGCATTTCTACCTATTGGATTGGTATGTGTCAGTCTTCGCATTCTAATTCGTTTGCAATGTGTGTGTGTATTTGGAGTCTATTTATTGTATTGACTATATCTTGTTAATCTTCCTGCAATGTGATGGTTCTCGATCTAAAACAGCTATTAAACAGTAGTAGATGAGTTGAGCATAGCTGAACAATTAATAGCTCGAATGAGAAAAAATAAACGAGGCTACAAGATGGAAGTTCAGCCCTTAGAATACATGATGCTTTTGGGGGATCTGTATCAGCATATTACATTTGTTCGTGGAGAGACAACAATATTTACTGAGAGTTAGCAATCCATAGACTGCTTTTCTCTTCCACAAAAGTTTAAATGATCACCTTGAAGTTATGTAGTTGAAGGCAAATCGCAGCTGCAATGAGACAAAAAAACCAGGGAGATTTTGAAGAAGCATGGATATATATATATATTTCAGCATTTAATTTTCATTCTATATAAACATCTCTCATCTATGGTGAAACAATCTTCCAACAAGAATTCCCACATATTTAAACTTGCATAGCTGGGCTAAAAATAGCGTACAAAAGTATTGTCCAATTTGGAACAGATGACAAAACTTTATCCTCCAAAAAAAAAAGAAAAAACCTATCAGCTAAATTAATTAACTGCAGAATTTGACAATGCCAAGATTTCCCACTAAATTAGAAACATTGCCTATTTATTGATATATTTTTTATATACAAGCTAGTTAATGAACAAGGCAGCGTTTATTCTTTTATGGAAATGAAGAGGGAACATATGGTGGTATCAAAAAAAGCTTTTTGGAGAGCAGCTCGCAGGTAAAAAAAGCCTCAAGTACTGGAGTTGATTTCAGAATTCTACAATTTGGTCACAACAAATTTCCAGGAAGCAATATCGGCTAAAGCCAATGGTTTCAGATAGAGATATATCTATCCATTTTTTTCATTTCTTTCTTTCCAAATCTCATTTCTCTCAGCAAGTTAGCCTCCGGTCACCAGTTTCAATTCCATTACCACTGTGACAGAAAGAGGTAAAATGTATAAACTACGAAGAAATAAATTATGAATGCCATATCAAAATCAGTTTCCTTGGGGTTGAATGTTAAAAGACACCAATCTTAGAATGTCCATTGCTAAAGAGAAAAGATCTATACGGCTATTTACTCTGGTGTCGATTACTGTAAGTAAAAATCACATTACCTTTCTATCGGAATATTCTTGCATATAGCAACTACTTAATGAAAGGTCTAAGTAATCGATCGGAGCGCGCGATCTTCAGCAAAAGAACAATTGTAGATCATCAATGTTCACGCTAGATGAGCTTGGAATGCCATGATATAGACTGGGTGCAACAAATAATGAGTTTATAGATCTATCTATATATATATAATGCAATTACTGCATGAAAGTATAGCAGACCTCCACATCCTCCTATAAAATGATACTATATCTATATGTAGATGTTCGGACTAATAATAACCATCATAATTCGTGCTTCAATATATGCTCAATCCAGAAGATAAAGGCAGCTGATGAATGATAAACGAAGCTACTATCATATTTAAAGCAGTAAGTACAATTGAGGAAGACTGTCCAAGACAAGCAACAATGCTTGAGTAACTCAAGTAGTCATCATAGATAGAACCATCATTTTGGCAGTGAAATGTATTCCTTTAGTAGTCAACACAAACCTAATCAACCCAAATCCACTTAACTTAAGCGATGTATATATTTAGGGTACGAACGTGGTGAAACTTCAATGTATACTTTTCGCTTTGGTTAGTAACGGGTTCACCTTGATCTTTTGATTGTAATTAAGCCCCTGCAATATTAAATTGAGTTGTGTTTCTGAGATAAACAAAAAGAAAGAAACCTCCTGATACTGTTATATTAAATTGGATGTGAATGATAGGCTAGTAAAAGTCAACAATAATCAATGACAGTACCTGGCATATCACTGTTCGGAGTTTTTTTTAATAAGGGTTGGTTGTTTGCTTGTTTTGGCTCGGTTGCGTGATCTTATGGCAGTGTTAGGTGCATTGCTTACAGTCGATGTAACCTATGGTCTTAATGTCAGTGCTGTGCTACAACCGTATTGCTGTTCAATGACAGAGTTGTGATTGTGCAAGTTCTTTTCTTTTTCTTTTTGGTCGGACGGTGAATAAGCCAAAAAAATGTATGTAGACTAGATTACGAATGGAGAGATTTAAAAAGATGATCTCTGCCATTTTCGATTTTGCAGCCGTGCTGTGTAAAGTTGATGGCTCGGAGTTTATAAGTCTATGCAGTGTCTGCTGTACACTGATCCGGTGGCCTATGCACATCTATCTTTATGGTATCTGGTAAGCTGTATCAATTACCAGATCTTGAAGCGAATAAGAAGACACAGCATTGCTGCTTGACCCGAAATCTTCATTAGTTAATACATAGGCTATTGCACTGGGAGAGTAGTATGTATTCAGATGATAGAAGGAAATCATCATCCCTCTTATGCTTTGTTCAATTCTTTAATTAGAGGGGAATTGGAAGAAATTCTACAGAAGTATGGGCCCGGCATGTAGGAATAAGAACGGTATAAATGGCCCCGTGCATCTTGATCGCCTGGATTTTTCGTTTCCTAAATTCTTTTAGGTTTGGAATTTCCCTCAAATCAGGGAAAAGTACCCGCATATTTCCACTGTGATCCCTCTCTTTTGACATGACCTACCTAAATTCTCCAGAGCTGCTTTTTGTTTGACATAGATGCTGAACAAAAACAGGCGACAACGAAGGCTTCAAAACATTTTGAGGGGAGGAGATGGCCCAATAGAAGAACCAAATACAGCAAGATTCTTCAAGGACATTGATTGCCCTACCCTTTCTGAAATGAACAGGACGATGGCCTCAAAACGCAAAGAATCATTTCATAAAGGATGACAAGATAGAGAAGCAACAAAAGTAAACTCCGAGCTACTTGATCGAAAAGGAGGTGCGAGAGAGGGAAGAGGGAACAAACAGAAATCTTTGGTAATAGCCATTTCATTTCTTTATTGAAACAATAGCATACAACACTGGTTGCACATCCAATATAATAACTTCGTGTGGATCCCCTAGACTCGGGGGGCAGGTGAGGGGGGAAAAACCAAACCAAGCAGTAAATTTGTATGTACAGAGATCCAGAGCCTAGGCAAAGGATGGAAAGAACATATTAGAAAAATTACACACAACATGATCCAAGGCCTTAGGATAAAGAACACTGGCTCTTTCATAACATCCGGGAACCATACCTAAACACGTCTGGCATTCATGGAATTCTGCTTGCGCTTGCTGCAAGAAACCGTACCCTGTGACCATGATGATGGCTTGAAACCCCCCGTCAGCAAATTAGTGGCCGCAGCAGCACTAATTTTCCTTCTCTTGGATTCTAGCTCCAAACGTTTCTTATTGGACATTGAAGAACCAGATGACCCAGGAAATATTGAAGCAGCACTGATCAATGCTCGCTTATCCTTCCTATTTTTGTCAAACTTGGAAGAGAACTTTACATGAGCTGCAGAGACAGCATCTTCTTCAGTTGCTGGAAGCAAGCGTATGCCAAGACCCATTTTCCTGGAAGTGGACTCTTCTTCAGCAACTCTTTTCTTATGACTTCTCATTCGGGCACGAAGAGCCTTGTTGAGGGCATAGTCATCCGAATGCCTGGCATCAGATACTCGCTGAAGGCGGACTAGAACAGGCTCAGCTTCTTTCTTCTTCTGCAAATCCTCTTCCTGATGCTCAAGACGGTAAAATGGATCTGAAAGCTTGCCTTTCTCTGGAAAACAAAGAATCAGGTCAAAATGTTGGATCAAGAAAACAGAAAATTATGTGTTTGCATGACCAAGAAGAAATGACTGTCTTTGCCTCCACTTAACCAAGAGAAAGTGACACAGAGTAGTAATCTGCAGGACATACAAGTGTAGTGTTGTAAATTCATCAGAGTTAATGCCAACCTTCATCTGCAGGGAGTGCAAATGTTTCTGCATCCTCAACATCAAACTCCTCATTTTTTCGTTGAGCCCCACTAATAATCACATACTCGCAATTTTTTGGATCTGTCTGGATAACAATTTCATGTTTGCAGCATGCAGATTTCATGGTAAAGCTCCATATCTGAAGAACGCAAGAACAAGGTCAGTCAACAAAAGAAATTTGCATCAGCAAAAATAAAGCAATAATACACAGAAATGCTATGAATAATCGCACACAAAATCTCCAGTTGACTAGCAGCTCACAAAAGTAATTGACAGATGAACTCTTATGTGGACTAAAAACATCTATAAACAAGACATCATGCCAGTAGGACTCAGTATGCTATCTGTATGCAGCACAAGCACATGTGCACGGGTTCACACACAAGAAATGCACCATTTTAAAACGAACTGCCATGGAATACAATTGTTTGATGCTAGGAGATGGCATTTCTTTCATAGACTAAAATCAATTACCAGCACGAATACCATACCAGCAGACACTGTATGTGCGCGTGCGCGCGCGAGCGCATATGAACGCATATGCGTACACTTGGATGTAAAAACATGTGAACGCATATGCGTGCAAGTGTGGATATGTTTCAATCATGCAGATAACAGAATGCGCTCCTTTGTTGTATTCTAGTTTTCTATACAAAAATTTCAGAAGCATTTGGAACCAGTTGTCAGAGTTACCTTTGTAGAATAATAATTTCCCACTTGCTTTTTCTCTGCATTGAAACGAACACCCTTTGCAATCATAGAATTGCAACCACCACACCATATATTGAAGGGCATTTCAAACCTGAAAAGCATGAAAATTACATCATACAATTATAGGAAGTGGAAATTGGGCAGCTGGTTAAGAAACAATTGAAGTACCCCTTCTAGGCTTATCATCTACAAAACGATCAATTGGTGATCAGCGATTAAAAACTGTCGAAAGGGAACCTCAGTGTAGTTTCTGGTTTTTAATGGCTAAGAATGATATGTTTTCCTTTTGCCCTCATTTTCATTGTCTCATCATGAACGCAAAACAAACACTACCATTTATTACTTTTCACAGTTATCAAATAAGTATTTCATGTGAAACATTGTCAAACTTTCATCAAGTTAAAAAAATTTAAACTAAAAATTTTCTTATTGTGATAACATCACGAAGAAATTAAGGAATCTTCCAATGAAGATTATCCATTAACCTGAAATGCTCTAAATCCAAGCTTTCCTCAATTATTCAGTTAACCCCATAGATTTGTTGCTAGAACAGACAAAACAACTACAACATTTAGCAAGCACATTCTCCAATTTCCAGTCAAATTACTTCTTTTACGGATGGAATTCTTTTCACATATTTCATACTCACTTTAGCAGGTGGTTTTTCAAGAAAAAATAAATTATCCTTTGATCTAAAGAGCTAAATTCTACAACACAACCAAAGTAACAAATGCCAGTGCTAACCCATCCGTCAGAAACTTCCCTCTATGCAATAGATACGAAATCTTGAGACACGGCCATAATTCATACCTTATTATCAAAATACCCTGGTCTAATTTTCTTGCTCTCTCCCTCAATGCATGTTGCCCATGGAATTTGTTCAAACCACCCTGAAAGTAAACAAAAAAAAAGAGTCAGCATCCCTTTTTTCTCTGAAATCATCTACATCACAATAAGATAGTGCCCGATTTCGTTACCTTTTTCGGGGACCATTCCGGCGGGTAGTAAAAATTATCGGCTCTAGCTGCTGCAAGAGAAGACTGAAAATACATCGTCATGAAACATGTTAGAATCGTTAAAAAAGAAATCAAGCTCATTGAGAATTTCAATTAAAGATCGTGAAAGTTTGTTCATTTACGACAATTGAATAGGAATCGAAACCCTAACATGGAAGATCAAATCATTAACAAAGAAACCCTAATTTTTCATGATTAGAGAGAGAGAGATTAGCGTACCATTTTTTTTTTTAATTCCGGCTATAGAAATCAAGATCGATTTGTCGAGCTTTCTTATTAGGAATTTGATTTTGGTAAAGTACCCGATCATTCACGTGAAAACGCGGTCGTCTATTACCTATTAAGTCATCCATAATGAAATATCTAGAGCTACAGTTGAATTACCCCTCTACCCTTCATCCTTCAATTTTTAAAACTTTACTTGAGGTTTAGAATGATATTTGAACACAATTAATTTATCATTTTTTATTTGTTTGGGATAATACTATCTTTTAATTATTTAATAATGGTGCAATTATTATATTTATTTTAGAGAATAAACAATCATAACTTTTGGTCTAGGGACGTAAGCTAATTTTATTTTTATCATAAACAGTTGAATTATACAGGTAATTTTACTATACAAATTTGTTAGCCTTGGTTTCAGGGACTTGATTATCATTTTCTTATGAATTTTTTGTTATTATTATTTAATTCTATGAGCATTTTTGTCTTTTTATAATTTTATGAACAATTGAATTCTTCTATTACCCTTGTTGTTCATTTTTTTAGCTTTGACTTTAAGGCGTGGTTGTAATTTCATAAGTTTTTTTTTGTTATTGTTGTTTAGTTGTAGGGGTATTTTTGGTTTTGTACACATAAAAAATATGGAGCACACGTTAGCGCGTTAGCCGCTCCGCTACTTTCAAGTGACGCGTGCGACTGACAACGGTGGTTACATTCAATCTTCCACCACATCATTTGATGTGTTTTAGCGTCCACATCCTTCTTGGGTGACGTGTATATAGTAGTGAGCTTTGGTTCGACGCTAATTGACTTTTCTTTCTTTTGCTTTCTTTTCCTTATCTTTTTCTTTGGATTACGTGTTAACCACGCAAAATATTATACCAGTCCTTTAATTTTTTTTTATTCGGTCTTTCTTTTTTTAATTGCAATTATTTTATTTACATTGATTGTTTCTGATTGGATTTTATTTTCGATTTCGTCCTATATTATTTGATTTTGTTAGTTTTTTTATCAAATTTGATCATCATTCTTCTAATTGCTATTTTTTTCAATCATTTTCATGATTTATTTGTTTTTCTTTAATTTCATATTTGAACATTTATTTTTATTGAATTTTTATGTCAAGTTTGATGCCAATTATTTTAATTGTTATTTTTTAAATCATTTTTTAATTAATTTTTTTTCAATTCCGTCCTTAAATATTTAATTTCATTTAAAATTTTCTTTAACATTTAATTTTAGTTGGTTTTTATGTTGAATTTAGTCCTAATTTCTTTAATTGCTATTTGTTTTGTTTTGCATTGTTTTTTTTTATTAATTTTTTTTTTAATTTCATCTCTCAATATTTGTTTGGTTAAGAATCTTACTTCTTTATTTTTAATGTTTGCCTTTAATAGGGTCATCATGATCTCATGACCCTGGTCATAGATTTGAAAGATTAACTAAGGTTGACTTTGATATTTTTTTAAAGCACTTATTTCAAATATTTTTTTGCCGATATTTTTTCTACTTTGCTATTTATGGGATCGTTCCAATTTTATATCCTAAGTTATGTATTTGATTTGTTCACCTTGGTTGGCTGCCGGGTTCAGTCAAGATTTTTTTTTAATCTTTTTTTTATATGTTTCCATCATACCAGCATGTATCCATTCTTTATATTTTTATTCTGATGTGTTTTGCCTTTCATGATATTTTTTTATGGTGTAGATTTATCCATTTTCGTATGTATTTATTGTTTAAGCCATTAGTTTTTATGGTGAATTTATCTTTTATTTATTTAAATTTGTTTTAGTAAATATAGTCGAGTAAATATTTCATCTTTACAGTTTCTTTCTCGGTTATTGTTAATGACTTTTTTTTATTTACATAAATGGCTATTGGTTTATTTAGTTAGATAATTGCATAAGTTTTTTAAATGACACTTAATTTTTCATGTAAAAAAACACATTAAAGTAGTCTGCATACCTAATATTTTTTTTTAAATCATAACCTGTATGTCAAATTCATGATTTTAATGCCTTTTTAGTTTTTCTTTTTTTTTTCTGGAATTTTTTTTATTCTTTACACTTTTTGTTTTTGAAAAATTATTTTACACAAACTAAGAAAATGATGTTTTACTGTAGCAATTGCAACATTATTATATTTTTTGGCTTTGTTAAAAATTAGTTTGAGACCTTATATATTTTTATTAATGCATATGATCTTTATTATATTTTATTATATGTAAACGTCGACTTTGTGATTCATGATTATATTTTTTACTTGAAGTAAAAAAATATATTAATAACACATACACATTAATTCTTTTGTGTTGGAAAAAAATTATTCAACCTGTAGCTAGACGAATTGAATAGACGCATTAACACTTTGTTTTTTACATTTATTGACACAAATAGTTCTCATAGGTTTTTTGATTTATAATTATAATTTTTTTAAAAAATAAATTTGAAAAACTTGCATATTTATTTTTTGTAAAAAAAATTATTCGACCTTTGGCAAAGCACGAGTCATATAATTAGTTTATTCTACATTCTGTTGGGTTCATACAAGTTATGAATCCTATTTCTAGTTTTTTTACTGACCAGGTCAACACATACAAGCCCATTAACTTTGGAAAATAGGTTGGGCCATAGTCGAGCTCTTCTTGTTTTTTTGTTTGGGAATTGCAAGGTTTTTTGTTTTTTTTTTTTTGATGAGGTAAGGAGGTTGATATTCAATTTAGATTAGATAGCTCCTCTATAAATTTTACAAGGTGAAAACTTAGAAAAGAAAATGTAATTGGGTTGACAAATTGATGGACAACCTTCCACGTATTATGTCAACCCACCTAATATTGGATCTCACTCAAACCGTGCCCTGTGTGTGTAAATATATGTTTTGAAGTTTTTAGTGAAAAAGATTATTAGCTACTTAATTTTTTTATTTATTTATGGAAAAGAGGATTTCACATATAATTATTATAGTGGATCCGAATTTAAATTATGTAAGGAAGCAGTGTCCACTGAGCAATTTGGTGAATTTACGCTATACATTATAATAAACATCATGAAATTAACATCGATTTCACTTCAAATAGTTCTGTAGTAATTTTCTATGATACGTCTTTGGATGTGATTTCAAAGAATTTATGAAGAAAGATATAGAAATTAGTTAGTGAAATTTTTTAAAAATTGTGTTTGGATTCACTTAGGTAGTTAATTATTCTTTAAAGAGAAAAAAAAATAGAAATATTAGAAATAGAAATCTTCACCTTAATTAATTTCAGTATAAAATAAAATAAAATAAATGTCAACGTTCTTTTATCATAACTAAATATGATCAACATTGAAAAGCATTAAAGTTACCACATATACAAGTTCATATGTCAGACATTGCTTGAATCAGGTTCTATATATTGTGTGGTTTCCCAAACAAAAATCACCTTCCTCTCTCATTGCCGGTGATTTTTCTTAATACTAAAATGATATTTGACAATTTTTCCAAGCTGAAATGATTTGGAATGGAATATTTTAACCTAGCTATCCATGCTTTAAACTCTCAAGAAATTATTCTTGTTGTAAATTCTCAAGAAATCAGCCTTGTAGCTAGTAATTAAGTAGCGTGCTTTTCTTCCTAAATTTTCTAAATTAAAATCTTGAGATTAGCATCATCTAAATACATTTAATTAGACGTGGGAGGTAAGTTTTAATTAAATCATCTAAAAAACCATTTAGTTTTAATTGGCACTCAAACTATTCAGCTGTATATATATATATATATATATGCTCTGATTAACTTTAAAGAAGAGAGTATTGTCTTGAGCTTGCACTAATTAACAAAAACACACTACTAGTTATATCTTGATTAATTTCTTCGCAGCCACAAAGATGAATGATGCAACATCAGCTAGAAACACAAAGGTCCCTGGCATATTATTTTGTTTTGTAGAGTATAGAATTGATTTCCAAACTCTTATATATATATACTGTAAGAAGAATTTTTGTTTTTTGTTTTTTGTTTTTTGAGAGAGAGAGAGAGGTCGTAAATTCATGAATTTGAACAAAACACTGTTGGATACAGTTCCGATACGTGTTGCTTTGTCCCTTACTTGTAGCAAACAGTTGCCACATTGCTTTGGTCATGGAAAATGTGGATTGCATATTCCCCACCCTTTTATTTAGTTGCAATTCACTCAAAGCTCGTATGGATCTTCTCTTCCACACAAGCACGCTTCCAGAGAGAGAGTGGAAGGTGAGAAAAAGTAAAGAGTTGATTTATACATAATATATATATATACATGGCAGCGCAATATTTATTTTTAAGGAATTAAAAGACAAACGTAATCAAACGTAATATAATTCGAGGTTTGACAATTGTAATTATAATGACTCCCGTTTTGTTGCTTGATTTCTAAGGAACTCTCATTGGGAAAAGGTTCTGCCCCCTCTCCTTTCTCTTTCAGCATTAAACTAGCATAAAAAGGTGCTCGCAAATCCCACATGAATGGTGAAAAATTAAATGAGCCCACGCAAACATTTTAATCCTCTCCCACACTGCTACATTAGACTCAAACTGCCGAACTTGAAGAATTACGCCGTCCTGCTACTAAATCTTCCCTCGCTTTAGCTAGCTCCTCATTTTCTTGCTCCATGCTTCCTCTTCAAACCCTTCTTCTCCTACTCTTCCTCCATGGCCTTGAAAATTTCTCACATTCCATGTGCCCTTCTTTGCCTCTACCTTCTCTTGCTAGCATTTCATGAGTTGCGTAATTTCAAGTCCAAGATCAACAACAACAAAGATCAAATCAACAACATAAGCAATTCATCAATCTCTCATCACCCTTTCCACAATAGAAAAGTTCTTGTTAGCAAATTTGACTTCACCCCATTCCAAAAACATCGTCAACAACAACATGAAAACCCTTTGCCTGATGAAGAGGTGCATAAGAAAGCAGCTCGAAGTGAGATTGATCCGCGTTATGGTGTCGAAAAGCGCCTTGTCCCTACCGGTCCCAACCCGTTGCACCATTGATGATTTCTTTTCTTGCTCGTCGATCGATACTAGTCTTGATGATTACTCAGGTGAATGAGAAAAAGAAATGATGGTTAGTGAGAGCTTTCATAATTACTTTGTATGATGTAATTACTCAGTATAATTTTTGCTTCTTCACCTATTCTTCTCTTCACTCATGAAGCCATAAAATCTCAGATTTTATAGATCATGGTGTATGATATTGTGAGTTCGAGCTTGTACATGTATATATCAAGACATTATCATTATATCACCAGAGAGAAAGGTAATACAGAGATTTTGTAGGTTTAAGTTCATGATTACAACGATGATGCTTTGATTCGATAAAAGTCACAACTAATTATTATTTCTAATAGTTTAGTTTATGAGATATCAAGGAAACATGAGTAGCTGTGACGGCACGGCAAGGGAGAAGGAGATATTAACCTAAAGTCCGACACCAAATAATAATGATAGTACTATTTTATAATTGGAGTTGGTAATTTGCTTCCAAGCTTTCCTTTCTTTGAAGATTAAGAAAAGCTCACACTTCAATAAATAAATAAATAAACTACATAGTCCATGCTCGTGCTTTTGCTAATTGTTTGGTTTTTTTTTCCTTTTTCCTTTTTGAATTGTATATACTACTTTAATTAACTGTTATAAATCCCAATCGATCAATTTGTGTTCTTTATCTCTTCTTCTTCTTTTTTTCCTTTTACTTAGAGAAGCTGGAGCCCAAATAATTGGAAAACCTTCAAGCAATACAATATTCCGGTTGCTCTATTTCCATTTGATGGAAGTTAATCACGGCAAAAAGTGGAAATTTAGAGTAAAAATGCCCCATGACTTTTCTCCTGCTCGCATGTGTTCTATGTTCCCGAGGCCTGTGAATGGAGGAAGAGGAACCAACTTGTCTGCTTGCTTGCTGGGGATCAGTCCTGGAGTGTAATTTGCCATATGGAGAGCATTAATCCTGCTGGCAATTATAGATAATTCCAAAATTGAAAAACATATTGTATTTCTAACATGATTTGATAATTGAAAAGGACTTGCAGATAAAGATATCCTCTAGAAAAATCATCTCTGTAACCCTTGCTTTTTCTTTTCTTTTTCCTTTTGAATATAAACTAAAATATTACACAGAAAAAATCTTTTTTATAGCCCATGGTTTTTCTTTTCTTTTGAATATAAAATAAAATACACCAACCTCCGAGTATTGGGGTCGATTGTAAATTAAATTATCTGCATGTTGATGGTCACTAAACTTGCATAAACATCTCCTATATAAAAATGGGTAGCAGTCTTCTCCGAGCAGCACTTGTGTGCTTTAATTTCTTTCTGGGTATATATCTATAGGCATCATGTGCATAATTAATATTACGATCTATTCCCTAATATTGTCCTATTAAGCTGGAGCTAGTTACACCCATGTAAAGCTTAATTTTCCACATCGATTAACATGTATCGAGACTTCTGTGGCTAATATATGTGCGAGAATTTCTGCAAACAATGATTTGGATTTTCCACATCCATGGAAGTATTACCAAATGAACACCAATATTATTATAAATTGAGCAAGAACGGGAGGATTTATTATATGTGTACTTTGACGTCGTAGCCATGTACACAGTTATTCATAGTTATTTGATTCAAGGGCGTACTTGTGTTGGATCAGGTATACCAATCCCATTGTCGGCTTAACTCCATTTGTGGAATCCAAAACTCGTATACAAACGAATCCTTATATCAAACCCTCTCGAATACAGAAATAGGCATACAACTCAGCCCACGTTACTTGCCGGAAATTGCACTCGGTATTTTAAAAGAAATGGGAGAGATTGATTCAGCTTTTATGGAAATTGATTTTGTTTCAAGCCCTCACCCCCTCGATCGCTCCTCCCACGACCAAGAAAAAAAAATGTGAGTGTGATGGAGAAAATTATATTTTTCGTACATACAATTCTGAAGAATTACTTTCAGCTTGTTATTTGATAAACAATCAATTTTAGAGGATTGACTTAGTTATTGAGAAGTTATACTTCCTTTTCTTTCTTTTTTCATTTCTTATTATTCAAACTTTGTAGCAAACATAAGTAAATAAAATTCTTTTAATGTGAATAGCCTATCTTTTATAGAATTAAAGAGATGAACTTATATAATTGACTTAATTAGATGTGGAAGGATGATCCATGAATACTCTTAGTTTTTTATATATAACTTGTATAAAAAACTTGACATTTTAATTATGCACTACAATACACGGGAAACTTAACAGATATGTGGAGCAATGACTGCAACCTGCCTTTGTACCGCTGGTCTACGCAGCAAAGAACCAAAACCAAAAAAGGGAACTCCATAGCATCAACCAACGGCCATGCGTGGATATTGATTGATATTGTCCAGCAAAACCAAATCCATTGGTGATCATCTAGACATTGAACTTGACAATTTGTAATCTTGATCACTTCAACTTAATTATGAGGACTTGTAACAACATCACTTAGCCATGAAAATTGATTGACTGCTTACCAAAATCCACTAGCAGATTGGCAGAATCTAAACTAATCGATATATATACGGGTTTCGTTTATGTATATAACATGAGGAATCTCTTACATTCTTTTTAGAAACATAATCATCATATTCATTGAATTCAAATTAAATAGACATACTTGATATATAATAAAAATGATAGCAACTTAACTCCATATTATTGTATTTCTCCCACTTATTTTCAAATTAAAATATGATCGATTATGTTTTTAAAACAACGTGAAAGGATTTAAAAATCTGTATAGATATTACATGTCCCATATTTTCAAATTAAATTGCATTCATTTGAAGCGAAGTAAGATTCTGGCTTTCAGATTTGCAACACACAATCATAAGAATAATTTACCCTCCTTGATTCTTGACCCCTCATCCAACTCCACACCCCCCCCCCTCCCCCCCTCAAAGGCTGCAAGAGGAGGGGGGGCTGTCGTTTTACAGCAGATACGGATAAAGGATTGGCCGACTAAAATCTTGATCAATTTGGTTATACAATAATGCGTTTAAAATTGCAGTGCTGATTTGTTATATTTTTCCTCTGACAACACAATGCGTTCACACATGTCGACAGGACAGGAACTGTTAGGGTACAGAATCCAGGGCCATTGTCAACCAAGTGGTCGTCTCTATTAATATACAGGTAATTATGCTTCGTCACGTAATAATACTAGCTAGTGTCCTGACAAGTTGAGGGACAATTATAAGATTGTCAATTATCTAATGATAGCATTAATGGAATGATAGGGTACCTAATTAATTAATGAAAAGATGATTGAAACTAGAAAAGAAATTCTACAACACCTACTTGAACAATATCGGATATTACTTAGGATTAAAATATTATCCGTCCTGTCATGTCCATTTCGAAAATATACATGGATTATTGATAACATGAATCGAACCGGTGGATTTTCAAAAAAACAACAATCAAGTAATTGAATATATATTATTTGGAAATTTAAGTGGGTTTTCTTTTCCTTTTTTTTTTTTATAGATAAATATCATTAGCTACGCATAAATTAGATGCCACACTAGCTAGAGGCAAATCGAATCATCATTAAAACCATGTCTTAATTGAAATAGACATAAAGTAGAAGCACAGATTGAAAACGATATCACTTCATATAACAGATAGTTAACCCACAGGTTTTGTTTTGTTAAGCCCGAAGTTGATGGTGCACTAACCCGATAGCATCAATAGATAGAAACAAGCTGTCCACACATAACATTCATCTAGAAACTTGAAACATTAAAGATTTCTTTTGGAGATACGTATGTTGCTATGTTTTTATGACTTCCTTAATCATGTGCACGGATAGTGTCCGTATATATATATACATGTAGCTTATGTTATAGGATATAAATGTATGGAGCACCACAATATCTGATATCTATCAAAGGAGAAGAGTACTGATCGTACGTGACATCGTGTGAGCCATATAGGTGGTACAGTACTTGAAGGAACTGAAATTATACAACAAGGTGACGATCATTCAATGATGAAATTATATATCTGAATGATTGGCTTTTCTCGATTCTTTTGACCTCTTAGTTTAGTTGGAGCAAGAAAGATGGAAGAGATGGAATGATCAGATTGATTTGTTCTCAAATAACCATGGGATATTGAGATAATTTTAATCAGTGTGCCAAACACTCCCATCAAACACGTAAACAGACCTTTGTACATTTACAGACATTTACGGCACTAAGAAATATTATAAAGTCGTCTCTCCTCACCCTCCACAGGCTAATCATATATACAAGTTTACTTAACTCACCTCTCTCTATGTATATGGCCATCATCATCACCAACGAGAACATGCAACAAATCTAGCTAGCTAGCTAGCTGCAGCCATTTTTATTGTGGTACGTATACTCATAGCCCATGTCGGTCATCGCATATATAGAAAGGTCCATACCATTTGCAACCGGCTTCTTTATTTCAGTTCTGTTCTTGTGGCACTGCGTGCCGAACATAACATAGGCCGCACCAAACAAAAGCGTGCGTACTCATGTGCTGCAAGTAGCAATTCCAAATGTCGAGGAACTAATAAATCACCATTGGCATCACAGACGAAACCTGGGTCAAGAATTAGTAACAAGGCAATTCCCCTCATGCACAAGAAAAAAGCTGGTGACGATGATCAAGACATCGAGGCACCAGAAATTGGAACTAAAGAGGAAGGTACTGGGGGATTTGGAAAAGTTTTTACCCATACTAGCTTAGTGGGAATTTTCGCAATCTATATATAACAGTTCAAAACAAATATTCTCAAATTAACACAGTACTTACAGCACTCGCAAAGGTCATATCTGTGCGAGTCAATACGCGCAAGTATTACCTGCCGAGCTAGCCATTTTCATTCAAATTAATTCCCCTCTAAGCATTTAAATATACCAAAGTCAATAGTTATGAATATTCAAATTGTCATAAAAAATATAAATAATCCAATAGTTAGAATAAGAGTTGTGATGACATACAAACAAAAATAAATAAATATTAAAGATACATCAAAACTTCAATGATAATACTTTCAGTATGATTGAAAAAATATTTACAGGACAAATTCACACACTATAAAAAAAACCAATTTTAAAGTTGATGATGATACGCCATCAAGTTAGATATCAAGTACGGCAAAAATAATCTTGATGGGAGAGAATATGATGGTCATGCGAATCAACTTTCTCGGATGCCAAGGTCACCTGGATCCAGTCCCTCGCAGGGTTTTTCAATTAACAGAATGTACATGCTTGGTGATTTGAATAAAAAGGGGATTTTGAGATGGTGAAGGTTAGTTTGGTGACAGATCTAGCTAGCCAGATATTGTTTTCGGTCAGTGGAGGGCGGGGGATGTCTCTGTCGAGTCTAAATTGTCACCGGCCCCTCGCAACCTCTCCTCGGCGATCACAGAAGGAGAAGCAATGGATTTTTGGAGCCTTGAGGGAATGATCGATGCTGTGGTCTCTTAGTCGAGATCGCCTGCCAAAAACCTTCGCCTGAGATGGACAAAACAGCCAAGTTAAAAAAGGACGAAAGATCATGAAATGCACGCACGCCCAGTATGTTTCCTCTACCATCCTTTTATTGAGTATTGGACTGGACATTTTTGTATTTTTTGTTTGTTCACCGGGTATTGTCCTCTGGTCATTGTGCTTGCAATGTGTGGGCTTACTCCATTTTTCACTTAATACTAAATTATTCCACTGATTATAAAAAATAAAAAACATTTTTCTGGTATTGTTTTTATAATTACCCTTGTATTTTAAAAAATTATAGTTTATATTTTTCATGAATGTAAAATAGACTAAATGATATAATGATCTAGTATATCATGGGTTACACGCATAACAAAGTTTGAGATATTAATTATAATTTTTAAAAATATAAAAAGTAAATATAGAAAAAACTAAACTATATATAAGATGGTCATTATATTTTTCTTTTAAAAAAAAATTAT
>Ga0307517_10005251_pt1 | contig 19584 bp, 19 predicted proteins | sample 23_EM_MG_FD_194515 | JGI IMG/M metagenome (GOLD analysis project Ga0307517, IMG submission 194515) | Populus trichocarpa ectomycorrhiza microbial communities from riparian zone in the Pacific Northwest, United States - 23_EM | ecosystem: Host-associated > Plants > Roots > Unclassified | place... | reverse complement strand
AGGCCCAGAAGGGTGCATCTGGGACATCTGGCACGGGAGCATCAAAACTATTATCTGGCTTCACTCCGGCTACTGCTAAGGAAGAAAAATCCGATGATGACGACAGCGATGGAGCTGGGGAAGTAGCAGACGAACGCGTACAACAACCTGGAGGGGGTGGAAACGATGAGGACGTGTCAAGCTCGGAGGACGAGGACGAGGACGAAGATTGAGGATTGAATTTGTATATTTATTGCCATGCACACCAGGCCGTTTTCTCATGCTCCTCCCTTCCGCCTTGTTGCCATACTAAGCCTGAGAGTCTAATCATGTTGTCGATGCTCTCGACCACGTTTTGGTGAAGTGGTGCTTAATATTGGCTGGTGGCTTTGCTGTTGAAACCGTAAAACCAGATACAATGCACAAGTAATTTTGGAAGAAGAAACTGAATAAGTGAAAGAACTGAGGGCCCAGAAAGAACGCGGCACGCGTCAGAAAGCAGACTCGGTCACAAAGCCCCCAGCGTGTCACGTACGGTTTCCTGAAATCTTCCTCTCCGCCAACACCATGCAGGACGAACGTGCCCCGAGGTAGATATCTTTGTCATATTAATGATAAAGGAACTAAATGACTGCATCAGAATTAAAAATCCCCTGCCGCGATACAGGTAAGCTTTCGTCGAAAAGTAGAAACAAGTTGAAAGTAATGCACGTTCATGACTCTTGTCTCTACAGATTACAGCGGAGCAGCTTTTACGCGGAGTAAGGCCTATTTTCTTTGGCGAAGACGTATATTCTAATTCTAATTTATCCAATAGGCTTAAGAACGACAAGAGACTGAATTTCGTGCGCCCAAACAACGAATTGACTCCGTGACCATTGTGGACGTAAAAGAAAGGAATTTGAAGAGAGAATCCGCAGGAGAAGGAGCATGTAGGTCCCAATATTCACTAAAAACGGTCCATTCCTAATGCATAGCATTACACAGAAAGAATGGTTGCAATACGCGTATGTCTTCTCGACAAATCAACTATGTTTTTCTTTTAATTTTTTCTTCACTAAGGCCTGCCAAAATGAATTTGCGCGCTCGCGCTCTATCTTCGAACACACTCCCGATGTCGACCCAAGAAGTATCCAACTTTGGCTCTCCTACACTGAGATGGAACTCAAATCACGAAATGTGCAGCATGCGCGAAATCTCTTCGATCGTGCCGTCACGCTCCTCCCACAGGTTGATCAGCTTTGGTACAAGTACGTCTGCCTAGGAGCTCCTTCAAAATATCCCCTGTGTGCGCCAGGTGTTTGAGCGGTTCTCGTATACTTATCCACTGATTTTCTCCCCAACAGTCTGCACCCTCCCGCATTCCGCGAGCAAAATGCGCGGCTCTGTATGCTGCCTACATGAAATTTCGAAAAACAGCACGGAACACGAAGTACGCTCGAAAACACTGTCCTAGGAAAACGTCGGATCCAATATGAAGATGAGATCACGCACGACAGCCGAAATTACGATGTTTGGTTTGATTACACCCGACTAGAAGAGGGCGCTCTAAGGGACCTAAGGGAAGCAGGGACTACTTAAGAGGAATTAGATGGGTCAATCGGCCGTGTGCGTGAGGTTTACGAGCGGGCCGTCTCACAGGTTCCTTCAGGTGGCGACAAAAGGCATTGGAGACGATACATATTTCTATGGTTGGATTATGCTTTGTTCGAGGAAATCGAAACCAAAGTACGCTTTATCGAGCGTGTTTCACGATACAATTTACTGAACTCTTTGCTTTTACTTTCTTCTACGACTACCCACGTACACGACAAATATATCAAACGGCCATCCAACTCGTCCCTCATAAACAGTTTACCTTCGCCAAACTGTGGTTAATGTTTGCCAAATTCGAAGTTCGAAGACTTTAGTTACCTGCGGCGCGCAAGATTTTGGGCACGGTGATCGGTATGTGTCCGAAAGAGGCTTTGTTCAAGGGATACATCGATCTCGAGGTTGAGGTAGATATTTTCCATATCTTTTTCATTTCGCACACTCAAACTCATGATCAATGACAGCTACGCGAATTCGATCGTGCACGAACATCATACGAGAAGTACCTTGAGGTAAGGCCCTTTTAGGCATGAAATCTTCAAGCTAATACTTTATCCATATATCTAAGTTCGACCCCTCAAATTCACCGGCATGGATCAAATTTTCCGAGCTCGAGTCTCAGCTCCAAGACTTCGCTCGCACTCGCACCATATTTGAGCTCGCAATCTCATAATCGCCATTATTCATGCCTGAAATCTTGTGGAAGGCATACATCGACTAGAGGAGGGTGAACGTGCGATTTCCAGGGCACTGTACGAAAGGCTGATTACACTTAGTGTGCATATGAAGGTGTGGATATCATTTGCGTTATTTGAGGCGGAGGCTATCCCACTTCCGAAGGTGCAGCGGGAGGAGGACGAGGAGAAGGATGAGGAGGGTGAGGAGAAGGAAGCCAAGATGGTCCCTGGAGAACCGGCACTTGCCCGACAGGTATTCGAGAGAGGTTATAAGGATCTGAAGAGCAAGAATCTGAAGATCGAGGTATGTTTTTGATACGTGGGTTATTTAATGTGTTATTAACTCTGCATGCTTTCCTTCTTTCATTAGCTTGTTGCCCTGCTGGAAGTGTGGAAGACTTTTGAACAGAATAACGGCTCACCAGAGGACGTGCAGAAAGTGGAAGGAATGATGCCTATCGTCACCAAGAAACCCAAGGAACCGGCCAGATGGTCGAAGGTTTGTCAACGCCCTTTGCTTCTGTTTCTTACATTGATTCTCTGTTATTTTTTTTTTCAGACTGCGACCTTGTATTTGCAGACGATGAGCGCGAATCGAATCCTACTTCGTTCAAGTTTATGCAAATGGCACATGCTTGGAAGCAGGCCCAAAGCGGTGCATCCGGGACATCTGGGACAAAAACGTCGCATTTGTTATCTCGGCTACTTCCAAGGAAGAAAAATCCGATAAGAGTGATGATGACGAGAGCGATGAAGTTGGGGCGAACGCGTACCACGTCCTGGATGGTGGTAACGATAGAGGACGTGTCAAGCTCGGAGGACAAGGACAAATATTGAGGATTGAATTGGTATACTTATTAACATGCGTTGTCCCATGCTCCTCTCATGTTGTCGATGCTCTCGACCACATTGCTCGTGATGGAGTGGTACTTGGTGGTATTGCTGTTGAAACCGTAAAAGTAAATTTGATTCGCAACTAGTCTTACTTATGATCTAAAAATGTATTTGGGTGTTATGTGGAATGATAATCTACCCTCAAGCTTCATGGGCTTTTTCGTGTAATGCTTCGAGCGAGGTTTTGAGCTCCTCAAATAAATCTGTGTTTGATTGGTGTTCTTTGGCATTCTGCTTGGCCTGAGCAGCGGCGAGCTTGATCAAGGCGCCGATTTGGTTGTCGATCCTTTCCAGGGAGGTTACCAAGGTGGCAGACTCTACCTTGATCCTCTTGGGCGACTGCGGTTCCATAGCTGACTCGGCAGGGCGTTTGAGAGTTTCGTCACGGTCCCATGCCAAATGGCAACCTTCTTTCGACCGGACACAATTTTCGCAGTTCTTTGCCTTGTTGGGGAGGAGAGAAAGGCGAAGGTGGATCACAGACCACTTCCACTGGCATACTTTTTTTGTGTTGAAACATGCCAAACAGGAAGGGTAGAGGGCACCGGAGACAAGATCACTGGAAATGCTTTTTTCAGAGTCGTCGATCATAGCAGGCGTTTTAGGACCTTTCTTCCTCGTGTTGGGTTTAGTCGCTAATATCCATCAGGTGGCTGAAGAGACTTGTTTCAAGTGATAGCCACTTACCTGGCTTACGACTGATGCTCGCCTCTTCCTCTTCTTCCTCCTCCCCGCCCTCCTCTTCTTCTTCTACTGCCACCTTTCCTCTACCCTTCGCTGCCTGGGGATGATTCTTCTGAGACCCCGTTTCCTTTCCCTTGAGATCTGCCTTTTTCTTGGCCTCTTGTATCCTTTGCCTTGCCTCCTCCTTCTTCTTGGCCTCTGCCCTTTGAATTTCCTCCTCCCTCTTCTTGGCCTCTGCTTTCGCCCGCCGCTCCTGCTCTATAATCTCGTTTGCCACCTCCATAGCTTTCCTTTGTGCTTCCATGGCCACATTCTCTGCATCGAGCACGGCTTGCTTCATCTGCTCGGCTTTGGCCTGAGCCTGCTTAGCGCTTTCCTGTGCGCGGAACAGCCTTTCAGCAGGAGATTCTTGGGCCGGGGGAGGATTGGAGATGTGTGAGGAAATGGCGTTGGCTTGTTGAGTACTTTTGCGGGGCATAATGAGGGTGAGGATTAAAGATGTGACAAACAGGCCCCGTTATATACATGGAATTTGTATTACCATATAAGGAATTACAAATAAATAGAGGCGCTATATGCCCACAACTGGGAATAACACGCACACATTCATCATTTAAAAACAGCTAAATGTTTTTGATGATGCGTTCCATTTTTTCAATCACCTCCTTGGTAATGATTACCTCTCCAGGATGGGTAGCATGGCTGCAAATAGGTAGATTAGTAGAATGAATATCTCAATGACATTGAATGCTTCCACTGGTCACTGTCCTATTATATATATATAAATAGGAACTCGTAGTGCCATGCGAAGCAGTTTACCCAGTGGCCATGGGTGTTATGATGTGGTCCATGGCAGTCCTTAAATCGCCCAAAGAGGTGTCAACAAAGTACAAACGGCCTGACCGGGTTTGGCTCTAACCCTGAACCTCCGCGATGAGGAGATAAGGGAACATACTATGGACGACTCCCAAGATAATATTCGGTCCCTCAATATTGTTGGTGGTAATTTTACAGATGTTAAAGGAGATTACTACTACCACATCCGCGGCAACTTTCTTAACCGTGAGCTAGAGTCAGGGCGGAGTGAGTGGTTACCGATTACTATCTTTCAAAGTCAAAAAAAACTCTGACCTTTGGTTGCATCAGGGATTGACAAGCTCATCCAGGTGGTGTCCCTTGGTGCAACTCACGGTTCACCTGAGCGTAGTACCCGCCCCCACGATGCCATCCAGAAACACACACCCGTGTTCGTACCCCCATCATTTGTTGGGTTGAAAACCGAATCCAACTTGCTTTGTATTATGGTTGTACGGTCCAGCCGGGGCAGGCAAGGCTGCTATCTTGCAGTCAATTGCGGAGGAGTGCCGTTTTGGAAGGAGTTCCTTCTCACGAAGCAAAACAGGACGGGATCAAGGCCACTCTTTGTTTTCAACAATTGCCTACCAACTTGCATTGAACCTTCCGTATCTCGACGACGTCATGCAGGTAAATCCCAATCTCTACACTAAATCCATGGTGGTCCAAATGTGTTCTCTTATCATCGATTCTTTCTGGAGGCTTTCCTCGACCATAGAGTACATACCACTCCTTCTGGAAGTCATAACGACAGCTGCGGCGAGTATTAGCAACGGCTTTGGAATCAAAGAATTTGAATTTGAAGCAGTTGAAACTTGAAATTGAGCGCTATCTCTCCCGCTTTGATCGAAAGCGGCAGTGAGAGCGAAGTTGCGGTGGGTCCTCCTTTGCTGTGTATTGTATAGAAACTGAAATTTGTAGATAAAATCGACTTGCTCCTCCGTCTAACACCACCCTCTCAATTCCAACCGCGGACCAATTTCAAGAGAAATTGCGACCTCAGTCACAAAGAGACTTCCACGGTGGTTGACATCCCGCAGGGTCGTTCTATCGACTACAACCATACCCCAAAATACATACGACGTAGGTTCGAAAATGCAGATAGTGTAATAAACAAGATCAGAACATTTACTGAAGACTCGAGCCCAGAGGAAATACATGTTAGATACATGACCGGACGTAACTTCCATAACAAGGCGCAGAGATCGACTTCCGCGGGTCTCTTGCTTACAGGCGTCTTGATTGGCTGGTGTCCTTTATTTAGATACCACGGCGAGCCAGCAGCTGTGTACATGACAGGAATGTCGCATATACGATGATGCTGTCCGACAGACCAGATGGCCTTCAACGTCGGTGAACAGCCAGCTGGGAACTTATCGAATCCAAATGCTGGGTCTCCAAGACATGCTAAAGCTATTGTAAGTGCCAGTGGCTCGGGCTACGGTTTTGCAGTCGTCCTGCCGTGCCTCGACGCAAATGACACCCATGACTTGCCCTAGTGGCAGCCGGACGCTGAGCTTGGCATCGTACTGAGGTTCAATCCATTGTTAGTCGTGCTCGGGTTTCTGAACATTGGAAAAAAACGAACTTTGAGCTCTAACTTTGATCTCTCCTCTCGTTCACAGCAAGCGACTTGTATGCGACATGGAAATAGGAAGTGGTATACAGCCACCTCAAAGCTAGCTACAGCGAGCGATGATTCCAGAACAATATGTAAACGATGAATATCGATGATCTATCAGTAATAATCGTTTGCGATGAAAATTGTCCTGGTACTAAAGGGTCGAACTCTCTCGCATGACACGAAGAGGGTCCATTCGTTAGCGAACAATCCAAGGCTCGAGAGATACGAAAAGCCACAGAGAGCGACCGAGAAGAAAAAGATTCCTAGGAATGGGTCTGGGTCGAGGTATTAGAATTGTCTGGGTGGATATCTTTCGGGGGAGGCGGGAAGGTGAGATCGATAACGTGGGTCATGGAGGCCGGATTTTCGTTCAGAACGGGAATTGTAGGCGAATCTAAGGAGTCGGTCCAGTATGGGTATGGCCAGCGTGGAAATAGCATGAGAGGTCGTCGATGACTCGACATGAGAAGACGAGATCTAAGAGAAAAATGTTTTAGGGTAAGCTCGAATCTTCGAACCTCCCTGAATTAATCTTCTACTAGCACTTTGATCCCCGAGATCTTAGTGCCCACCAAAATATTGACGTTGGCCACAGATCGAAGGTGTTCGTCGAGGGCTTTCGTCAAGGATTCCATTCACCGTCTCCAAAATACATTCAAGCTTGAATTCCTCCCGATAGTCTAACCAACCTGGATGTATCAATTCGAAACGCAGAATTTATCAATAAAATTCATGATATTGGGTGCAGATGGGGGGTAGAATAAGGAGGTTGTAAACTGGGGTGCACATGCGAGCTATGGACAACTTGGGAGGGCAACGGGGCGAGAGAAAGCCAGGATGCCGAGCTCCGGGATGAAAAGGCTACTGGAATCCCATGCTGGGTGTAGAGTCGCCGACACAACGTAGGGTGATCGAGGGAACGCATTGGTCACTGATACGACATGGGGAACTCCAGGCACAAGCGGTAGCTGGAGAACAAAGTTGGATGGAGGCGACTAGTTAGTCGCTCTCCGGGGGAGGGGGTGCCGACGGTTGCTGGCACAACAGACGAGGTGGTGGGTTGGCCACTGGGACACATCCATTTGTAGGATGGATGAGCATACCAACGGTTGCATGGGACAAATGATGCGGTAAGCAGCAGGTAAGCCGCTGAAGACATGACGGCGCGAGGATGTGACATGGGATGGATAAGGGAGCAGGTCCGAGATGTTTGCTGGGGCGCAACATGAGATAGATCAGGATGCGGGCCAGTTACTGGGATGCGACGTGAGGGGCTTCGGGTGCGGATGGCTACCGGGACGTGACCTGAGATGAACTGAGTGGTATGTCAATTGCAGAGACACGACAGGTAGTGTTCTCGGCACAGATGGTTACTGGGACGCGGAATGGAATAGATAAGGCAGCAGGTCGGTCACAGGAACGGCATGCAGCATTCTGTGTGCAGATGTTGCTTGATATGGTGGGGCTCCGACTGCTGGAATGTGGGCCCGGGATGGTTGAGGCAATTATGGTGATAGCTGGGGCGCGACATGGGATGATTGGAGCAATGCGTCGGTCACTGAGACACGATATGTGAGGTTCTGGGGGCGCTTGGCCGCTGGAGCGCGGTATGGGAGGGTTGGGGCAATACGTTGGTCACTGGGACACGACGTGAGGCTCTGGCTGATGTGGCCGCTGGAACGCGGCCTAGGATGGTTGAGCCTGCGCCACATTAGTCGCTGGGACATGACGTGCAGCGCTCAAGGAAAAAGCGGTCGTGGAGACGCGACATTGGGTGCGGAGGGTCCAGTGAGGGCGTAGATCCGTGAAAATGCCAGGAGTGAAGTTTGAATTTGAAGCTTTGATACTCAGTACTCAGCTTTGATACATGGTTTGATGATGCAGTGGGGTGACGGGAAGAACGTTCGCCAATGTGAAAATAGTAAATGAAAATGAGAAAGCAGTTTATATACTTGACTCGAGCATGCCAGGTCAAGGGAGAACGAGACAGGCGAAGTGTGACATGTCGCGTTTCCTTTCCTAATCCGAACCTCTTCGCTCTACGCTCTAAAATGTGTTGGTCTCTCGAAACAGATCTAATAACAATGACAATCGATTTGTACTCTGCCTGCGGCGGCGGCGTTAATTCTCATCGTGGTTGAGCCGCACAATTTCACTCATACAACATCTGAACGTAACAGTGAGTTTTGATATTCCCTCAAACTCAATCCCCGAATCTGTTATTAAAGTCTTTTAGAATTTGCTTATGGCGCCCACACATTTTGAATACAAGAATCTGGACCGCAGCATTTTCTGCTCGAAAGCAACCACCTCCCCGCAGAACAATGAGCGACTTGCAATGTTTACGGATGGTCACCAGTCACCCTCGAAACCACTCATACTTGGCTCTATTCCTCATCCCCTGCTTTCATCACCACATAAACATTTTTGGGTCTTCCACTCCATGACCTGGAACGGGCCCCATCACTTGCAATGGCTTTCCGTGTTGTCCACTGCTCGTGCCAAGGGATAAGGAACACGATTCCGGCTGCAAGGTTAACTTTAGAACCACTGCCATTGACTCCTTTAGGACTGATGACGGCCAACGGTCGCGGTCAACTAACACAGAAAACGACTTACGGTCAAGAAATAATCCTGATATAATGAGACGCTCGATAAACCTTTCGAGTTCGCGTCCACGTAAATACATACTCAACAAACGGCGTGCATTTCATTCCATGTTCATTTTTCGAAGCGTTCATATTACTATATTACTCTGTATAGGCCACACACACATCCTGCTGCATCCTCTGGATCGCAGGCGACACCCCCTACCATCCTTGCCCAGATCGTCAACTAGGGGGTTCTCGGTCGTACGGGGGGAAATCATTGGCAAGAGAGACAAAATGGGTGTGCATGCTGCCTTTTGGAGGTTTTTTTTCGTTCTACGTAGACCTTTTGGCCTGAATTTTGAATATAGTAAAGAAGTCGGACATATTTGAATAACAAATACTACGTACGATGAATACCCTTCAAGTCGGTGAATCCAGCCGTTCCAGGACCTTGCCGTTTTTAGCAAGCACAGCCCCATACCCTGCAATAACGTCGACATCGACATCTTTTGCTTCAAACCATCATCATCAACTGTGGGCACGACGTAGAACTTTGGCCATTTCCCGCCTTAGTGTACTCCAGAAATTTGATACTGAAGATGTTTCATCACAGCATTATTACAGGAGGAACCTTCAATCATGTCCAGGGCCGTCGAGGTATGTCCATGACCAACTTGAACGGCTGCTTTTCATCATGGCTAAACTTTGCTACCTACACCACAGGCCTGGACCTTCTGAAAGAAGCAGCAGTTCCCGGCGCATTTCATAATTCTCTACAACGCAGTGATCCACCGAAATGCCACCCACACACCCGCAAAGCCATCTTGGACAAGATCATGGACTGGGTCAAGAAGAAAATCGAGACGGACACTTTCATTATGTGGCTCTACGGTGCCGCTGGTGCCGGGAAGTCCGCCATCGCACAAACTATCGCAGAGCTCTGCGAGGAACATAAGTTGCTCCTCGCGAGCTTCTTCTTCTTCCGCGCCGACTCCTTCCGCAGCAATTCCAAGCAACTCGTTGCTACCATCGCCTATCAGGTTGCCGTTGTCATCCCAGATGTTCGAGGACTTATGGAAGCTGCGATCGACAATGACCCTCACCTTCTTTCCCGATCACTTATAACACAGTTCACCTCCCTTATCGTCGAGCCCTTCGAGCACTTTTTCGGGACCCTAGTTGGAGAACGCATGGATCTACCAAATTTAATTATCATCGACGGCCTCGATGAATGCATGGATGGCACACAGGTTCAGATTCTCGACATGATACTTGCCATTGGTAAACGTTCCAAATTCCCATTCAGCTTCCTCGTCGCGAGTCGACCCGAGCTAGAAATATGCGCCGCCATAGACGATGGTAGAATCCGAGGGGGTCTCGCTCGCCTCCCTTTGGCTGCCAATATCGCGTCACGCAATGATATCAGACGCTTCTTGCGGGATAAATTTGACGAAATCCGCCTCACCCATCCAATACGATCCGATCTGCCTTCATCTTGGCCATCGAACAAAGACATTGACACCCTGGTGGATAAGTCTTCTGGGCAGTTTATTTATGCATCCACTGTTGTCAAATTTATCTCTTCGCGTCGACATGGGCCCGACCACCGTCTGGAAATCGTTCTTGATCTCAGGCCCAAGGGTAAAGACCTCCCATTTGCCGAACTAGATTCGCTGTATAGATATGTTCTCTCCTCTGTCGAGGAGACCACTACAATAGTTCGGATTGTTGCAACCGCTCTAACTCTTAGGAATCGAGTGCGCATAGCTCAGTTGGCTGACATTCTCGATCTCTCGCCCCGCGACATCAAGCTCCGTCTAATCGATCTTGGATCTCTCGTGGAATATGGGAACGAATTGTTGAACATTCTACATGCTAGCCTTGGCGATTTTTTGTTTGACGAATCCCGGGCTCAAGAACTATATATCGATCATCGGTTAATTCACACCAAGATCGCGCAAGCATCCCTGCGCGAGTATCTGAAGCCTGATGGTGCTAAGCAGTTTATTTGCTCCCAACTTCTGTGTCATACTAAAACCTACTATTAGGCGGCGATTGGATTTATCCATATGATAATTTGCTATACCACTGTTCTAAAGCAGAATTGACCCCTGATCTCGTAACCCATATCCGCCATTTCCCAGTAGGACAAGCTTTGTCACGGAATCCATCGTTGGATTTCAAGTTAGCTCTGACTCTCATGGATTTCGCAAAATTCATCCCTTTGCTGGTATGTATCATTCGAACTGATGATGTTTTGAGCTGGTTTTAATGGCTGGTTTTATGAAGGAAATCGAACGCTCAGATCTCATTTCTACCCGCTACCTTTCTGAAATTGATGCGGCCCTCGTTTCCTTCCTAAATTTATGTCCATCATTTGCGATTGGCGCGTTCATGGTCTTACGTTTGAGTGGTGCTCCTGTCGTTCATCATCTCAATGTCATAAACTGGATCCTGTCTGGAATTGCGGATGCTCTGGTTGTACATGGGCTTATTTTTCGTTTCATCTGTGACGACAATCAGCAGACAATCCTCCGTTCGTTCATGGGGTGGGTTATTATGCCTCGGCGTGCAACCCTGCTGTCTGATTTCTTTTCGAACCCCCAACGTTCACAGCATCACGCAGTGGACGATAGAATGCACAACTCTATTACCGAGTGCTGCTTTTCATATATTCTCAATCGTCGGCTGACATATTTTCCTGGAATACACCGTTGGGCAAGCAAATCTAAATCCAGGCCTTGGATATGGAGGTGGCGCAAACCGAAAGGTATAATAACCAACAGTCAAATTTTCGGGTTTCGACAGAAGCAATATATAGGATGTAACAAGCAGCTCGAGCCCTTCTGGGCGCTCGTGCTTGCTCTCAAATATCTTCCGTATCTCCTCAACAAGGCCACCGGATCAGGGGATCTTATTGCATTGGCGAAGATGTGGTTATATCGGTACCCCCTACCAGTATTGTTCTTTCCACGCGATACCAAGAAGGCAGGGAAAGCAGTTGAACACTACCTCGCCCGCTTTGATGGAAAGGAGTAGTGTGAGAGCGAAGTTGCGGTGGGTCCTTCTTCACTGTGTATTATATAGAAGCTGAGATTTGCAGTCAGAAATGACTTGCTCGTCTGTCCAACACCACCCTCGGGGGTCCCATTCCAGCGTGTCCAAATGGCAAGAGAACCGCGACGTCAGTCACAAAGAGACTTCTAGATCTACAGCGGTTGACATCCCGGAGGGTCATTCTTACTCTACAACCATCTCTCGCAATTCTTTCGGCATAAATAGGCACGAATTTCGAAATCCCGAAATATTTACATACAACATAGGTTTGAGAGTGCAGACAATGTAATAAACCAAGTTAGAACATTTGCTGATGTCGTGGAACATGAACTTGAAGGCAGATCTGCCTTCAAGTTCCGTCCAGACGGAACTTCCATGACAGGGCGCAGAGAGTTGGATCGAATTCCGCAAGTCTGGAACCCTCTCGAGTGGCTATCCTTTCTTTAGACAACATGGCGAGCCAGCAGCTGTGTGCATCATTAGAATGTCGCATACACCACAACGGTCAGAGAACAACAGTCAGCTGGGACGAAGCCGAATGTTACACCTCCCGTCTCTGGGACCTGCCACAGTGATTGCAAGTGGCCCGGTACACAGTCGTCCTGTCGCGCGCCGGCGCACAACACGCCAATGACCTTGTCTTCCAGGCCGAGTAGCTGGACTGGAATCGAAACCCGAACACACCAATTCGAGGACAAATCTCCCAAACATTAGGTCGCAGAGTTCGTGGACAAAGATTGTGGAGGCGGCAATCTTGGGTAACTTGAGCAAGCCCAGCCACTAGTTCCTGCCTCTCCAGAAGAACGATCTTTGAGGTCAGATCCTCCGTGAAAATAAGCGGGGCGGTGGGAGACACTCCAGTGAGTCCACCATCAAAACTACGATGCTGAGTTGAACGACTCGGAGACGCATCAAGAAGGAAATCTTGAAGAGAGGTATGTAGAATATGAATATTCGAATTGACGTTGAACATGATGATTACTGAGCTAAGGTCACCCAATAACATCTCAGTATCTCCGCTGTCAAGAAGCATAAACTGTTCGCGATTCCTTGCTGTCCCCAATGAGTGCCCTAATGATGCCAAGGCGTGACAAGACGAACACCGAAGTACCATCTCCATGTCGTCCACTGAGGATAAAATATGGCCGTATAATGAGTGAGTGATAGACGGGGAATGTACTGAGTACTGAGTACTGAGTTATGAAAGTGATTGACGAAGATTACTTGAATAGAGGGATCAACATTGAACCAGATTTCACCAGAGGTAAAGAACGCGACGACTCAATAAGAGGATGAAAACCAGTATCCACCAAGTACAAATTGTAGGTGTGTTTCATTTCTAAGTGGGAGGTAGTACAAAAAAGTGTTCGATCCAGGGCGGGTTGTTGGAGGCTCAGAGGGGACGGGAATGTTGCTGAATGAGTGACGATAGAGCGGCTGCACCGAAGATTCCTGGTGACTCCGGGGAATGGTGTTGGTTTAACGATGTAACTCACCTGAGTCAAGGGCAGTGAGTCGAAGCTGTAGAGAAAGACTGGTACATGGGTGCGCGTTGTGCAAAGGGAGAGAGGGAGAGAGAAGGGTTACTTGTGGCAGATGGCGCCCATCTCAATTTGACCGTCCAGACCTTTTTTCATCGACCTGCCTGAAGGATCGAGTGGAAGGATCATCATATTCTCTCGGACCAGGACCAGTGCCTGACCAAACTGACAATTTTTCAATACACAGAATGTGAAATAAGTCGTACGTATTTATGTTCTGGCTTCCAGCGTCTGTGTTTTTCTCCATAATGGTGTAGTTATGAGTCCGAAATTAACCCTTAGTTACGTCATTATTTGGTTTCAACCAAACATTGTCCCTTCTTGTTTCCACGGCCTGTTCGACTTCTGGTCGTTATTCACCACGCTGCACAATTCCACCTATCGAAAATCAACATATCAGTGATTTTTGATGTTCGAATCCGTTATTTTGAAGTCTCATAGAATTTGCGGGTCCATGGCAGTCCTTAGCGGCGTCCGCCCAACGTCCGCCAGCGACGACACTGGCTGCCTGTTCGACTTCTCATCGTGGTTATTTACCACGCTGCACCATCGAAAACCAACATATCAGTGATTTTTGATGTTCGAATCCGTTATTTTGAAGTCTCACAGATTTTGCGTATAGTGCTTGATCACACATTTTGAACGCCAAAATCTGAGTGCCCAACAGTTCGTGCTCGAACATACTGAACACCCCACAGTACAATGAGCAACTTGTTTGTGGACCTCTGGCTATCCTCGAAACCACTCATCCTTGCCTCGATTCCTCGTCGCATTGCTTTCATCGTCAAACCCTTTTGTACCTTCCACTATATGATCCGGCATGGATTCACTTGCGATAACTTTCCATGTTGTCCGTTGCTCGTGCCAGCGGGACAAGGAACACGACTGTGATTGCAAGGTTAGCTTGAGGAGTGGCAGCTAGACTCTGGAAGGGCTAATGTAGGACCAGGTCGAGGAAACAAGGATGGGATTGGCTAGCCTAGGCGGGTTGGGTGCGCGAAACGCGACTACCTAGAAAGCTGATGGGGATAATGACGAGAAGGCGTTCTGGGATGTAGATGAGTTCCCTTCTAAAACAACAATAACCGCTGCATTGACGCCTTCAGCATCGATGAGGGCCAGCGGTCGCGGTTAAACAACACAAAAATCGACTCATCAAGAAGATAACGCCGATATCCTGGGCATGCTCAGTAACCCATCGAGTTCATCCGCATAGGTACTCGACAAATTGAAACGGTGTGTATTTCATTCCACGTTCATTTCCCGAAGCGCCCATACTATTTTATATGGACTATACACACCTCTTGCTGCATACTCTCGATCACAGTCGAAACCCCGAACTATCTTTGCGCAGATCGTCAACCTGGGATTCTCGGTCGTACAGGAGGAAAAAATTGGCGACAACGAAGGATAGAATGGACGTGCATACTGCCTTTTGGGAAGTTTGTTTCGTTCTAGGTAGAATTTTTGACTTGTATTTTGAATATAGCAAAAGACTCGGAAACACTTGAATAACAAATACTGCGTACCCTTGTTTCGAGTGGGTGATTCCAGCAGGCCCAGGACCTTTCCGTTTTTAGCAAGTACAGCCTCGTGCCCTTCAACAATGTCGACATCCTTATCTTTCGCTTCAAACCGTCACCAACTGTGGGCACGACATAGAACTTTGTCCATTTCCCGGCTTACTGTATTCCAAAAAGTTGATGCCCAAGATGTTTAACAACAGCCAGGCCATTACTATTACAGGAGGAACCTTCAGTCACGTCCACGGCCGTCGAGGTATGTCCTTGACCTACTTGAATGGCGTCGCTTCATAATGACTGAAGCTTGGTACCTACCCCAGGCATGGATTTTCTGAAAGAAGCAGCAGTTCCCGGCGCATTTCATAATTCCCTAGAACGTAGTGATCCGCCTAAATGCCACAAGCGCACCCGCGAAGCCATCTTGAACAAGATCATGGACTGGGTCAAGAAGAAGATCGACACGGACACTTTCATTATGTGGCTCTACGGTGCCGTTGGTGCGGGGAAGTCCGCCATCGCGCAAACTATCGCAGAGCTCTGCGAGGAACATAAATTGCTCCTCGCGAGCTTCTTTTTCTTCCGTGCCGACTCCTTGCGTAGCAATGCCAGGCAACTCGTCGCTACCATCGCCTACCAGGTTGCCGTTATCATCCCGGATGTTCGAGTACTTATGGAAGCTGCGATTTACAACGACCCTCACCTTCTTTCCCGATCACTTATAACACAGTTCACTGCGCTTATCGTCGATCCATTACAGCACCTTCTCAAGACCTCTGTTGGAGAAGAGATGGATTTACCCCATTTAATCATCGTCGACGGCCTTGATGAATGCATGGATGGCACACAGGTTCAGATTCTCGACATGATATTCGCCATTGGGAAACGTTCCAAATTCCCATTCAACCTCCTTGTCGCCAGCCGTCCCGAGCTAGAAATATGCGCCGCCATGGGCGATGGTAAAATCCGAGAGGGTCTCACTCGCCTCCCTCTGGACGCCGATATCATGTCATACCATGATATCAGACACTTCTTGCAGGATAAATTCGACGAGATCCGCCTTACCCATCCAATACGATCCGATCTGCCTCCATCTTGGCCATCAAGCAAAGACATTGACACCCTGGTGGATAAGTCTTCTGGGCAGTTTATTTATGCATCCACCGTTGTCAAATTTGTCTCTTCGCCTCGACGTAGGCCCGACCACCGCCTGGAAATCATACTTGATCTCAGGCCCAAGGGTAAAGACCTCCCGTTTGCTGAGCTTGATGCACTCTACAGATATGTTCTTTCCTCTGTCGAGGACACCACTACAGTAGTTCAAGTTATAGCAACTATTCTAACTCTGAGGTATGGAGGGGGGATAAATGCTTTGACTTGTATTCTCGATCTTTCGCCCGCCGACGTCAAGCTCCAGCTACTCGATCTTGGATCGCTTGTGCAATATGGGGAATATTCCTTGGGCATTCTACATGCAAGCCTTGGCGATTTTTTGTTTGACGAGTCCCGGTCTCAAGAACTATATATTGATCATCGGTTAGTTCACACCAAGTTCGCGCAAGCGTGCTTGCGCGAGTACCTGAAGCCTGATGGTGCTAAGTGATTTATCTGCTGCCAACTCCCCGTTGTGCTAAAACCTAATATCAGGCATCTATTGGATCTATCCATATAATCAGTTGCAATACCACTGTTCTAATGCAGAATTGACCCCTGATCTCATAACCCAGATTCGCCATTTCCCAGTGAGACAGGCTTTGTCGAAGAATCCGTGGTCGAATTTCACGCTTGCTCTGCCTCTCATGGATTTTGCAAAATTTATTCCATCGCTGGTCCGTATCCTTTGAACTGAAGATGTTTTGAGCTGGTGCTAACTGCTGGTTTTATGAAGGAAATCGAACGCTCAGATATTATTTCTACCTGCTATCTTTCTGAAATTGATGAGGCCCTCGTTTCCACCCTAAATTTATGTCCATCATTTGTGATTGGCGTCTTCATGGTCTTAGATTTGAGTGGTGCTCTTGTCGTTCGTCATCCCAATGTCATAAAGTGGATCTTCCATGAAACTGCGGATGCTCTGGCTGTACATGGGCTTATCTTCCGTTTCATTTGTGACGATATTCAGCAGCAGACCCTCCGTCCATTCATTTACTCGTTTATTGCACCTGACTCGGAGGATGCAACCCTGCTGTTCGACTTCTTGTTGAACCCCCAACGCTCACAGCATCACGCAGTGGGCTCTCGAACACACAACTCTATTACCGAGCGATGTTTCTCGTATATTCTCAATCGTCGGCTGGCACATTTTCCTGGAATACACCATTGGGCAAGGAAATCTAAACGCAGGCCATGGCTGTGGAGGCGGCGGAAACCGAAAGGTGTAATAACCAACCATCGAAAGGTCAGATGGCGACAGAAGGAACACGTAGGATATGACAAGAGGCTCGACCCCTTCTCGGCGCTCGTCCTTGCGCTCAAATATCTCCCCTATCTCCTCGACAAGGCCACCGAATCATCGGAGGAGCTTATTGCATTGGCGGAGATGTGGTCACATCGGTATCACTTACCAGCATCACTCTTTCCACGCGATACCGAGAAGGCAAGGAAAGCAGTTGAACATTATCTCTTCCGTTTTGATGGAAAGGAGCATTGTGGGAGCGACGTTGCGGTGGGTCCTGTTCTGCTGTGTAATGTATAGAAGCTGAAATTTGCAGATATAAATGACTTGCACGTCTGTCTAACCCCACCCTCGGGACCCCCATTCCAGCGTGTGCAAATCACAAGTGAACTTGCGACCTCAGTCACAAAGGGACTTCTGTGGTGGTTGACATCCCGCAAGGTCGTTCTTTTTTTTTTTTGTTTCTTTTTTATTGTCCGTCGAGGCAGTGCCTCACATTGGATTTTATATTCGTCTACACTACTCCTCTGGCCCCAAATGCCAGTTTTTCCCCTACCTCCCTGGCCCTCCTCAGCTTCTACACAGAGCTCACCCCGAGTGATCGCTCGCCACGCAGATCCAGCAAAGAAACGCTGTTTTCGGACGCGCCGCTCAGTCACAAAGAAGAGTCTGTAGTGGTTGACATCTCGCAGGGTCGTTCTTACATCTACAACCATCTCTCGCACATTTTTTGGGCATTATTAGGCACGAATTTCGAAATATATACTTACGACATAGGTTTGAAAGTGCAGACAATGTAATAAACCAGGTTAGAACATTTGCTGATGTTGTGGAACTTAACTTGAAGGCCGAGGAGATCCACGTTTGATACATGTCCGGACGTAACTTCCATGACAGGGCCTGACCGGGCGCAGAGAGTCGGGATTGACTTCCCCCGAGTCTCTTCCCTACACGCTTCTCGATTGGCTGGCATCCTTTAATTAAACACCATGGCGAGCCAGCAGCTGCGTGCATCACCAGAATGTCGCAATATGACGATGACTACAGACCGACGGTCTTTAGCGTTGGGAAACAACAGCCAGCTGCGAACTCATCGAATCCAAATCCAAATGTTGTGTCTCGTGTCTCCGAGACTTGCGACAGCCATTGTAGGTGGCTCGGGCCACGGTTTTGCAGTCATCCTGCTGCGCCTTGGGGCATATGACACCCATGGGTTGCACACAGTGATGGTAGTGGCAGCCGGACGCTGGGCTCGACGCCATCCATTATTAGTCGTGCTCGGGTTTCTGAACAATCTTTGTCCTCTCGGCTCGTTCATAGAAAGCGAGTTGTATACGGCATGGAAACAGGGAGTGGTATACAACCACCTGAGAGCTAGCCACAGCGGGCGATGACTCCATAACAATATGTAAACGATGAATATTGATGATCGATCAGTAATATCATTTGTGATAAACATTGACCCGGTGCTGAAGATAGGAACCTCTCTCTGATGACAGGAAGAGGGTCCATTAACTTCGTTGGCAAACAATTCAGGACTAGACACGAAAACTCAGAGAGCGATCGAGAAGAAAAAGATTTCTAGGGAGATGTTCCGAGGATGCCTGGAGCGCATCTTATGGGTCTAAGTCGAAGTATTAGAATTTTTCTGGGTGAATATCTTTCAGAGGGAGGATGGAAAAGCGAGATTGGTAGCCGTATTTTCGTTGAGAATAGGAATCGCAGGCAAATCTATGCAGCGTGCAAATACCTCGCCGAAGCTACGCGTAATAATTGAATCCACATTCTGATCATTTGCTACAGGTGGTTGATTGGCCGAATTGAAGGGTTCGCGGACGATGGCGGGGAGAAGAATGGATAGTATGGAATAAAGGAAGAAAAACGTTGATGTGCATGACGACCGGAATTTTTGGAACGGTGAGATAAATAAGTAGCAAACGACATGTTGCCGCCTTCGGAACTGTAATGACCCTGCCTTCCAGGCCAAGTAATTTATCTGAATTCTCAGATTTAGTCATCTCTCACAGTGGAATCGAAAGCAAAGTTAGACACACCAGTTCGAAGAAAGACTTTACCGTTTGGTCATAGATATCGTGGAAGAGCGCAAAGGCGCCGAATTGAGGGTGAATCAACGCAGTTAGATCCAGCTAAGCTTGGGCAGACGAAAGGCCCGT
>Ga0307517_10005250_pt1 | contig 19588 bp, 18 predicted proteins | sample 23_EM_MG_FD_194515 | JGI IMG/M metagenome (GOLD analysis project Ga0307517, IMG submission 194515) | Populus trichocarpa ectomycorrhiza microbial communities from riparian zone in the Pacific Northwest, United States - 23_EM | ecosystem: Host-associated > Plants > Roots > Unclassified | place... | reverse complement strand
AAATCTCAACACCACGGGAAATCATCGTCACTTTCCCCCACCCACCTCTCTTCTCCCACGATGGCTACTGCCTAGGAGTTGACGTTAAGCCATCTACCCTCCTCCCCTGTGGCCTCGGCCTCCCCTCCTTGGGGTTCTCGTTCCTGTTCGTCGTTGACTCCCGCTCATGATGTTCGGTTCTCCCCCTTACCCCGCACTTGCTTTGCACCTCGCTTAGCATTTTGCACGGTCGGAAAGCTTCTCGCTTCGCTCACGGTCGGCGTTACGGTGTCGGACTCTCGGTCAAAGTAAGGCTTCGGTTCTGCTGGGCTTGTACCTCTGGTGGGGAAAGCTTCGGTTAGTAACATCACGGTCCCGCTCGGTCTCGCTGTCGCCCCAAAAGCCCTTGCTATGGCCCGTTAGTCGGTTGTGGCTAGCCCGCTCGCGATCCTTCCTCTACCCCCCTCTCGGTTCCGTCCGCTGGCACCGTACTGCCCCTTAAGCTGGCACCTTACTGCTAAAAGCTCCTCCCTCGGCTGGCACCCTACTGCTCCCTCCCCTCTGGCTAGCACCCTACTGCTACTCACCGGCTGGCACCCTACTGCTCTCCTTTGTGGCTGGCATCCCCTCTGCTTGGTAGCTCCGCTCGCCCTGCTCTCCCCTTCCGATCGTTCGGCCTTTCCTCGGTTACGCCTAGTCATGGTATAGCACTGCCTCCGTGGCTTTGTCCAACGCTTGGCAACGATGTAATGACCTGCCCGACGGTACATCATGGTTTTTGGTGGGCCCTCAACCTATGAGTTTTCCCGTGTCGGCGATCATCTATCCTCTCCATCAGGCCCCGAAAGGGCCTTAGCGCAGCCGTCGTTTCTTTTGTTTTGAGGACCCTGTGGAAGGGTTTGGGTCTTTCTACCTGTACGTTTCTATGCATTGTTTCCCTACGTGTCTGGGGTATATTATCTTAGGTGCTAGGCGGGGGAGACCTGTCCTATGGACTCGGGGTGTTTGATTTTTCCCATGAGGTGGTGAAGCGGGCGGTGGGATTGCATTTATAGGTTTTTTTCTCTTCATAGCTAGCGATGCATAAGGCTTTTGTATGTAGAAACAAATAACGCATGATTACAAAAAAAAAAAAAAAAAGAAACTACCAAGAGATAGGCCACGAACCATCTCTCCTGCACCTCCGGCGATTGAAATCTCACCACCATGGGAAATCATCGTCACTTTCCCCCACCCATCTCTCTTCCCCCATCATGGCTACTGCCTAGGGGTTGACGTTAAGCCATCTACCCTCCTCTCCTGAGGCACGCCTGCCTCCCCTCCTTGGGGTTCTTGTTCCTGTTCATCGTTGACACCGCTCATGATGTTCGGTTCTCCCCCTTACCCCGCACTTCCCTCGCACCTCGCTTACGATTTTGCACGGTCGGAAAGCTTCTTGCTATGCTCACGGTCGGCGTTACGGTGCCGGACTCTCGGTCAAAGTAGACCCCGGCTTGCCGGGCTTGTACCCCTGATGGGGAAAGCCTCAGTTAGTAACATCACGGTCTCGTCCCGGTCTCGCCGTCGTCCCAAAAGCCCTTGCTATTGCCCGTTTGTCGGTTGTGGCTAGCCCGCTCGCGATCCTTCCTCCACCCCCCTCCCGGTTCCGTCCGCTGGCACCGTACTGCCCCATAAACTGGCACCTTACTGCTAAAAACTCCTCCCCTGGCTGGCACCCTACTGCTCCCCTCTGGCTGGCACCCTACTGCTACTCACCGGCTGGCACCCTACTGCTCATCGTCGTTGGCTGGCATCCCCTCTGCCCGGTGGCTCCGCTCGCCCACCTGCCTCTCTCCCTCCTGCGATTTACTCTACGGTCGCAATCCTCGCTTAGGTTACGGTTGATCATGGTATTGCACTGCCTCCTTGGTCTCTCCTAAACGCCGACGCGTCACCACCTTCCGGTCACTCGCGACAGTTGAGCCGCCGCCCCACCCGGATTTCACCGTACGGGTTCTTGGATTTAGCATATTGGCAATAGTAGTTGTATCTAGGCGTTTCTTTGATTCTTTTCTTAGTGTTACCTGGGGGCCTGCTGAAGGGTTTGGGTCTCTCTCCTGTATGTTTCTATGAATTGTTTCCCTACGTGTCTGAGGTTTTGTCTTAGGTGCTAGGCGAGGGGGGCTTTTCCTATGGTTTCGGGGGGTTTGATTTTTCCTATGACGAGGTGAAGCGGGCGGGAAGACGTTTGATTTATAGGTTTTTTTCTCTCTATGGCTAGCGCTGCATGAGGCTGTTTGTACCTTAAAACAAATCACGCATGATTACAAAAAAAAAAAAAAAGAGAAGAAAAAAAAAACGACCAAGAGATAGGCACAATCTGTCTCTCCTACACCTCCGGCGATTGAAATCTCAACACCATGAGAAATCATCGTTGCGTGGTATCCCTCTCCCCTTTTCTGATGGCCTTGTTGCCTAGAAGGGTGAAGCGCCTCCCATTCGCCTCTCCCCTCTGGCCCCTTCTGATGGCACTGTCCATGGGCAGCCTTTGTCTAGGGGGTTACGGTTACTCTCCTGATCCTCTGCCCCGCACCTGCTTCGTGGCCCCTCGCTTAGCACTTGCAACGGTCGGGTACAGTCGCAACTCGTCAGCGCGTGGCTCTTAGTTTCGGGTTATCGGTGAAGTAGTTGCCCCGGTGGCTCTGCTCCCTGGTATTGCACCACCTCCTGGGAAAGGTTTCGGTACGGTCGGCATTCGAAAAATCGTGATCCTGTCTCGATCGGTCGCGTCCGCACTTCTCGTTGTTACTGTCCCTTCCGCCCTTCCACCTCTCGGTTACGTCGGCTAGCACCCTACTGCTTCAATACTACGGCTACGCCTCCTGCCGCCCTCCCTCTTGGCCGCTGCTCCGTGCTGATTGCCTGGCTTGATGATCGTGGCTGCGTGCGCGGTTGTCTTTGCTTGTCCATAGCGGTTTCATGCCTTCCGCCTCTGTCCTCACGGGGACATGCATCACCCCCCCGCCGTCTTTCCGGTGGACTCGGGGATCGACTACGTCCTGCCACACACTCTCATAACTGCTGGCTCGGTTACCGATCTCCCTCTGGGGATTGCGCTCGCCTCCGCTTCCCGGTCGTATACGGCCCAGGTACATTTACCTCTCGTGTGTGGTGCCGTCCTATGTCTTTGTCCTGCTGGCTCCTGGGTCACTCCCCCTTTTCGAAGGAATGTGATTCGTCGTGGGCTGAGGGTGGGTTGACTAAAGGTTTGGGCTTAGGCGTATTTCCTTTCTGGATGGGCTTGAGGGTTTCCTTGTTTTGCGAGTTTGTTAGTTCACTGTCGGGGGTTTCTTTCTTTGGGTTGCACGTCTGTGGAGGTTATTGGTTCGTTGGATTCAGGCCTGTGGTTCCCTTGTAGTTTCTATCCATAGTACCGAGCGTTGTTTCGACCTCTACTCAAAGTGGTTAACGGGTTGGGCAGGGTCAGAGGGTTTTAGCCAGGAGAAGCGGGATGGACTGTAGTTGGAGGTGTTTTGTCTACATAGCTAGCGCTGACGTGACTGTTGTACCTTAAAACAAATAAGAAAAGGGATATATAAAAAGAAAAAAAGAAAAAAAGAATAAAAGAAAAAACCGACCAAGAGATAGGCCACGCTTCTCGCAAACACTTTCCCCCCCCCTACATTTCACATACAATCTCAACTCTACCCCGCTTTGCCTCCGGATCAAACCCCTCTCCCACTTTTCCTCACCTATTCGTCGCCATGGCGAACCCCCACAACCTCCCCCCAGGGAACGCAGCCTTCGGTAGGCTCTCAGTCCTCAACTGCCCCCTCCCGTCGCGTTTACGAACCCCCTCGACCGATCACCCCGTCGAGTTCATGATGAGGCAACTGGCTCAGGCGAGAAGTGCTCTCAGGCTCAGCAACCAAGACTTCCCGGACCTCAGCCCAGATGCGCAGGCTGGCACTCTCCCCGTTGAATCCATCACAATCGTTCTCCTCTCCCAACTCCTACAGGGCTTGGCCACTGTCTCACATGAGCTGAGCGGGGTAACCCAGGCGGTCGCAACCATCTCCAAGGAAAACGAGAACCTCAGGGAGGAGCTCCATGACATCTCCTCCCAACTCGCGAACCTCCCCCACACCGAAGAACACCAAGCCGCCCCGGGGATCGCCGATCTCCAAGCATCCATACGTGACCTGTCACATCATGTGTCAGCCCCGACCCCTGCCCCCCTGCCACCAGCCCCACCCCACAGAGAAAGCCCCAACCTCCCCCAACCGCCGGCCCCCCCCCTTCAAGGAAGGGAAAAGAAAGGGCCCGAGCACCACCCACACCTCCCTCAGCCGCGGCTGACGACACTAAATACCTCATACCATTCTACGATACGAGGCTTGGCAAGGCGTTCGGTGACCCCGAGAAGTATGCCAGGCTCTACCCACACTCATACGAGGCCGGGAATACCGGAGGGGGACATATGATGTGGCCTCCTTCACCCCAGGCCACCTCCACCCTGACGTTCACCCCTTCCCCTCCTATGCGCAAGCTGCCTCCGGCTCAGGCTCGGGTGGCAAGGGCAAAAGCAAAGCTGGGACGCCTCCTTCCCCCCAACTTGTTGCGAGTGCGACGGCCCCTCTTGTTAAAAAGGGGCCGCCCTCCCTTCCAGGTGCCCAATGACGCTTCTTTGCTCCTCGCCAGTCCCCTTCCCCTCACCCAGACGCTCTCACCATTGCTGCTACCTTTCCCGACATCGCCACTCGCGTTCTCCGCGAATCAAACTGCCTCCTCCCACTTGGCTTCTCCGCTACTGTCAACCCCGGAGGCTCCGTCTCTCTGACAGTCACCGACAAGGCCACCCCCGCAGCCTCTTACGCCCCCTACTTCAACTCCCTCACCACGGCCCTCAATCAGTCCTTCCCAGTAGGTGAAAACCCCTGGTGCACGCTCGTTCTCGCCCCCACTGCTGTGCAACTAGCCATCCACGGCCTCCCCCTACGTTTCGTCCCCCAGGATGAAGAGGAACTCTTCCCATATATCCGGCAAGCAATCCTCAACGACAAAGCGACCCCGGTTCTCTCAGCCAGGTACCTTAACCCTGACCGAGATTCTAGGGCAACCAGGCAGGCCACTTCGGTGGTTATCACCGTCGACCTCCAGAACGTATCGGCCCTCACTTCAGGGGTCGTCATCCTCTCTCAGAAACGAAAGGTTGAATTTGCCTTCTCCTCCTCCAGAACCCCCCAGTGTAAGAACTGCTGGAGATACGGACACGCCGATCAACGATGCCCCGCCACCCACCCCACGTGGCCCATTTGTGCGCTTCATAATACTCGCGCGGCTCACAGATGCCAGAATCCAACCTGCCCCAGGAGCGGGAACAATAAGCCAGTCCCGTCCTGTTGCCCGACCTCGCCCCCCCATTGCTGTAACCGCGGTGGTGACCACACTGCCACATTCAGGGAATGTGCGGCTCGACCTCCCCCGCCTGTCCCCACCAGAACCAACTTGCCAGCCCCCGCCCCAACCGGTCAAGACCCCATGGATTTGGCAGTCGATGGCGGCCCAGCACCCACTACTCCCCCGACTAGGGCGGGTCCCCTTGAGGTGGACCTCGTAACCCCCAGGCAACCTCCCCCAGCTGGACCCTCTACGCGTCCTGGCACTACTCACGGTTTCGGTGGTCCTCTCCCCCTGGAGGAACCAAGCCCTTCCCCTGCCCCTTCGACTCGTCGGGTTCTTCCCGGAAATGAATAATGGACCTATGCCCCCCCCCCTAGGGAAAGGGCCGGCCCCTGCCCCTGCGTTTCTTTCCATCATTCAACATAACTGCCTTGGGAGCTGGAATGTTTTTCTTTCCTTGTTTGTGTCGTTCAGAGAGGCAACCACCTACCCCTCGATTGTTCTTTTACAGGACCCACCTGTCAACAAGGCTCACCTTCCTTCCTTTAATGGTTTCAAGTCCTTCTTTCCCCCGGTTAGGAAGCCGCGAGTGGCTGCCTACATTCATATGTCTTTTCTTTCCAACTACACGGTGCTCCCCAGATTTAGGGGGGTGGACGATGTGCTCGCCCTCGACATCTCCTGCAATGAGCCGCTTTTTGACACAGCCTTCCACTCATTCAGGATTATTAACGCCTACTCTACCAATACCGCCAACCACAGAGTTCACTCCGTTTCACCAGAAGTTCTTTTCCCTGATCTTGGGTTTCCCCTCCTAGTCTTGGGAGACCTCAACATCCACAACCCCCTCTTGGACCCTCTACGGCACTTCTCACATCGGGAGATCTCGTCCTCGACTCCCTATTTTGAGACAGCGGCGGAATCCGGTTTCGCCCTCCTTAACCCCCCAGGCAAGTACACAAGATTTCCCTTGGTGGGCAAAGCTCGCCCCTCGGTTATAGATCTCGCCTTTGCAAACCCCCCCCTCCTTCCCCTGGTTAAGAGTTGGGAAGCCTCCCTCCCCTCGATGGGTTCCGACTACATACCCATAACGATTACCCTCGCCGAACCCTCTCTGAACCAGAAACCCCCGCGCCCGCGTTGGGTGGACACCGACTGGGAAACCCTGGACCCGATTGTTAAGGGTTTCAAGGTCCCGGGCGGACCGTCGTGCCCCACCCCCCCGCAACTGGACGAATGGATGTCAGAATCACTGAACCGTCTGGTATCTATCCTCAAGGAACACACACCAGTATCCAGGCCTTCCCATCACTCCAAACCTTGGTGGACCCCCCACCTGTCTGTCCTCCGACGTGAGTATCACAAGGGCGCTAGAGCGGCCAGAAAGCACGACACCCCACACATGCGAGAAGTTGCCGGCACCTCCCAGAAGGGGTATTTCAAGGCAATCAAGGCAGCTAAAAACAAACACAGGTCGTCTTTCCTGCTGGCCGCCACCCCCCAGAGCCTTTGGACGGCTAAGAGGTTCGCCTACAGGCGTGCCCAGCCACGTTTCCCCTCCCTCCCAAGGGCCGAGACCTCACTACAAATGAACAATGTCCTTCTGGACCACTTCTTCCCCCCCAAGGAACCCTTCTCCCCGCCACCTAGGCTTAGGCCTAACAAGTCGGCACCCCCCCTAACGACAGACGAGATAGCTACGGCTCTCTCCAAGTGCTCCCCGACCTCGGCCCCGGGCCCGGACGGGATACCCTACTCTGTCTGGAAACAGGTCAACAAAATCAACCCCTCAATACTCCTCAATATACTTGCCCCGCTGGTCCTCCTGGGGTATCACCCCGCATCGCTGAAAGGCTCGAACGGCGTGGTACTCGACAAGCCGGGGAAGCCCTCCTACGAATCGCCCTCCTCCTTCAGTATAATAGTCCTGATCCGCACAATCTCGAAGGTCCTCGAGAGGATCATAGCAGCCCGCCTACTTGCGGCAGCCCGGCTCAGAGGGCTGTTGCACCCCAACCAGTGCGGTTCGCTCCCTGGGCTCAGCCCCTATGACGCGTGCCTTACCCTCACCAACGACGTTAGAACCCTGCAGAGGCCCCGTCTCAAGGTCTCCTCCCTGTTTCTGGACATAAAAGCAGGATTCGACAACGTCGACAACAAAACCTTGGCCCGGATCCTTAGGGAAGGCAGGATACCCCCCTACCTGGTTTCCTGAGTTTCATCCTTCCTGGGTTAACGAAGCTGCACCCTGGTCTTCCAAGGGGCCCCAGGGACCCCTGCCCCTGTCAACGTCGGCGCCCCACAGGGCTCTCCAATCTCCCCACTCCTCTTTCTTCTCTACGTTGCGCCACTACATTTCGGGATCCCTAGGGGTCTGATGATCTCGTATGTGGACGACTTCGCCCTCACAGTGGCCTCCCTTTCCTACCGTGGCAACATCCGCCGGCTCCAAGATCTGTTCAACAAGCTTGAAAGAAAGGCGTCCCGCCTAAGCGTCTCCTTTTCGGTCGCAAAAACAGAATTGATACATTGGAGAACACCCAGCCAGAGGCACTCGCCGAAGTGCGTCTCACCTATTCAAATCAAAGGGGAACTATTTCACCCCGGCAACTCTGTTCGCTGGCTCGGGTACTGGTTCACTCCGGCCCTTGACTCCGCTGCACACTTCTCGCGGCGCCTGGCCCTTGCCCAGGGTGCGTCCGCCCTCATTCGTCGCCTCAGTCCGCCCGGTGCGGGCCTCCCCCCCTACCTGTGCCACAGATTGGCAACATCATTGATTGCCCCTATCCTACTGTACGGCGCGGATCTGTCCACTCCTAGCGTGGGCACGACAACCCGCCTCGATACGTTCTGGCGAAAGGTCCAGAGGTGGACCACAAACTGCTTCTCAGCGACGCCCACCGGGATACTCTCGGTGGAGTCCTGCCTCCCACCCGTCTCCCTCCTGATCGCCCACCGGCAAATGCTGGCGGCGCTCAGGGTGGTCTGCTCCCCCCCTAGCTTGAACCCAGCAACAGCCCGCCTTCACCCCTCGTTCCCTTCGCTCTCGGTTCATAGGGCGCCTGACTCCTCGCGGGCCATAACCCGAGGCCTATCATCCGTATACCTCCCCCTACACTGGAAAACGTCCAGACCTGTCCCGCCGATAAGGAACCACCTGCCAGTGGACGCGGTGGCTCACAGGACAATACCCTTTACCCTCAGGCTGTCTAGGATGCCTATGATCAACTCCCACCTTGTCTGCCCGACCCTCACCCTCCCACCCCAGTCCCTGATGGACAACACCTACTCCGCCCTGAAGAAAAGGATAAGGGAGGCACTCCTTGCTCAGTGGGCCTCCCTTTTCCCGACTCTGGGGTACTACCTGCACCCTCCCACCATGTCTCTGAGGCCTTTCATGGGCTTAGGTAAGTTCGTGGCCGGGAGAATCCACCAGATGAGAGCCGGAAAGAGTTACCTGGCCGCCCACCCGACCTGGAGGTCCCCCGATGCCGATACCTCCTGCCCCCGCTGTGGCTTGGAACCTGAAACCTTCGAGCACGCCATCCTATCCTGCCCCTGGAGACAGCACAGCAGATCCCGCCTCCTCCACGGCGTTACTGATGTCGGCCCCAAAGCGCCACTCTGGTCATCCCTCCCGCGGCTAAAAAGACACGCCACCTTCATAGGCGTCACCTCCACGGGCTTCCCCCCCACGATGTTCCCACCCACCACTCCCCCCTCCTCACCCCCGTTCTCTCTCTCACCCCCCAGGGTACCCCCCCCGGTTTTTCGTGTTTTTTCGTTAGCTGAGGTATAGGGTCGTTGGGTTTCTTTCCTTTGGCTTACGTAGGCTTTCCTTTCTAGACGACTAACCTGTTAGTTTGTACTTTCCTTGCTATATGTGGCCGATGGCCGGGCGGAGGAGAAACCTGCGCAATAGTGGAAATTTAAATTCGTGCTGGGACTTTCCTTTGTTATTTGTTTTTGATTTATAGGTTTTGTTCTCTCCATAGCTAGCGCTGCATGAGGCTTTTTGTACCTAGAAACAATGAACGCATGATTACAAAAAAAAAAGAAAGAAAAAAAACCGACCAAGAGATAGGCCCCCCCCCCGAGGGAGAGGCTAGCCCCTCACCTGCCACGCGCCACTCAGCAGGCTCAGCCTGGTAAGATGTCATACACCAGCGAATCTTTGCCGCCAGGACTGGGCCCTGGACACACTCTCTCCATTGTACAACACAACTGCCTCGGGAGCTGGGATGTGTTTCTTTCATTATTTAATTCATTTGCTTCAGCCAAAAACTCCCCTTTGATTGTTTGCCTTCAAGACCCTCCGGTCTGGAGGAACTGACTGCCCTCTCATTGAGGCTTTACTTCTTTTGCCCCATCAGCCACCGGGCGCCGCCCTCGGGTGGCCTTTTATGTTTTCAAGTCACTCATCGATATGACTACCATCACCCCTATTTTTACGGGCAGATCAGATATGGCTACCCTCGAAATTACCGCTCCTTTCCTCTTCGGCACGACAATGGAGAGGTTTCATATTATCAACTGCTACAGCGTGTGGGGAAAGACCATTACGGAAAGAACAATCGCACCCACGCTGGCCCTTCCCTTCTCTTCCTTCCTTACACTAGTAGTAGGGGATTTCAACATTCACCACCCGTCCGCTGACCGCCTTAGAAAACACAACTCCTCTGAACTCAAGGCTTCCTTCCAGTACTTCTCAAGGGCCGCCGAGTATGGATATACTCTTCTAAACATCCCGGGGGTACATACACGCTTCCCACTCCAAGGATCCTCCAGGTCCTCAGTCCTAGACCTGGCTTTCGCGTCCCCTGCTCTGGTGCCTTTCTTCCAAGAATGGGCAACTGACCTCCCCTCCACTGGATCTGACCATGTCCCTATCTCGATAAGGTTGGCGCACCCAATTACTTGCCCACCGCCGCTGGCCCTGAACTGGGTGCGGACGGACTGGCCCAATCTCGAACTTCAGCTTAAAGAAACCAATATCCCCCCGCCTCCGGCCCTCCCCACTAAGCACGCTTTCGAAGAATGGTTTGATTTCCATCTGGGAACGCTGATTGAACTCCTCAAAGCACACACCCCCTCCTGCCACCCGTCCATCAGAGCCAAACCGTGGTGGTCCCCGCTACTGTCGACCCTGCGGAAAGAGTTCCATTCATCCTCTCGAAAGGCCCGCACCTCGGACGACCCTCAAGACAGGGTAATAGCCAAGCTCTCCAAACAAGGATACTTCAAGGCAATAAAGGCTGCGAAGGCCCATCATTGGAAATCCTTCCTGGCGGATGCCACGCCACGTACCATATGGACTGCGAAAAGGTTCGCTGTGGGGAGAGTCGCTCCCAGGTTCCCCAACCTGCCTGACGCTACCTCCCCGGAAGAGGTCAACCAAGCCCTACTCCGTCACTTCTTTCCTCCGAAACCACTCCCTATCGTTCCGTCCATCCTACGACCTTATAGAGGTTGCGACCCCCTCCTCCCTGGGGAGATAAAGGCCGCCCTTCGAAAGTGCTCCTCCTCCTCCGCGCCTGGGCCAGACACGATCCCCTACTCCGTCTGGAAAAGAGTCCACCTCACAGCTCCACGGCTACTCACAGACCTCTTAGGTCCCCTCCTGAAGTTCGGCTATCACCCGGTCTCGATGAAGAAGGCCAATGGTATAGTGCTGGACAAACCTGGCAAACCTTCCTATGACTCACCTGCGTCGTTTAGAGTCATCGTCCTACTACAGACTGTCTCCAAGAGCCTTGAGAGAGTTGTCGCCTCCCGCCTTTCCCTGACTGCCAGGACGCTGAAGTTTGTTCACAGCAACCAGTGTGGCTCTCTCCCTGCCCTTTCGTCATTTGACGCAGCAATCTCCTTGGTAGACACAGTCAGGACCCTTCAACGCTCCGGGCTCAGAGTCTCTACCCTTTTCCTGGACATTAAAGGTGGGTTTGATAAAGTTAATGCCTCCACCCTGTGCTCATCCCTCAAAAAAGCAGGGGTTCCCCACTACATGGTATCCTGGATCGGCTCTTTCCTCTCTCAGAGGACCTGCTGTCTGCTGTTCCAAGGATCTCCCAAAACCTTCTCCCCCGTCCAAGTAGGCACTCCACAAGGCTCCCCGATTTCTCCTCTACTATTCGTCATATGCGTGGCGTCTCTACACATTCAGATCCCAAGAGGCCTGTCCCTATCATACGTCGATGCCTTTGCTCTGTCAGCGGCGTCCACATCCTATAGGACGAACATCAGAACACTACAAAGGGCATTCGGGCGAATAAGAGCCCGAGCAAGTGCTCGAGAAGTAGGCTTTAGTGTCCCCAAAACTGAACTCATTCATTGGAGGACCCCCCTCCAGAGGGACCCCCCCGTGTCCCCAGCCCCTCCCCCGATATGCCTGGATGGCCAGGTATTCCCCCCGCTCCCCTGTGTCAGGTGGCTCGGGTACTGGTTCACACCCAACCTGGCATCGTCGGCACACGTCTCCAAAAGACTTGGACTGGCCCAAGGGGCCTTTGCCACTGTCAAGAGACTCTCACCGCCTGGTTCAGGCCTCTCCCCCCATCTCGCACATCGCCTAGCGATATCCCTGCTCCTCCCCACCCTCCTGTATGGTGCCGACCTTATGGTCCCCAGCAGGGGGATGCTCACGAAGATGAACGTCTATTGGCGCCAAGTCCAACGGTGGGTTTCGAACTGCTTCAGATCAACCCCAATTCCTATCCTAGCAGCAGAGTTCTGCATTCCTCTCCTGTCAGCCATCGTCCCGCACAAGCGACCTATGGCTGCCCTCAGACTAGTCTGCGCCGCCCCCACAGTCAACCCTGCAGCTGGCCGTCTTTGCCCAACTTTCCCCTCCCTGCTCAAGTATAGGGCCCCAGACTCTTACAGGGGACTCTGCACTTGTCTCCCCCCCAATGTGATGCCCCTCTCGTGGAAGACCAATCGCCCGCACTCGAAAGTCAGATCCCATCTCCCAGTGGACGAGCTTGCCAACCTAGCGCGTCCTATACTTGGGACCCTGTCCTTTGCCCTCCTAGCAAGGGCCGACCTCCTCCCGGAGGCCCCCTCACTCCCGCCGCACGACACCATGACGAATGCGTACAGAGCGCTCAAAGGACGAACAAGACTCCTACTCCTAGAAGCATGGAGGCGGCTTGCGCCACCCCCCCCATACTACACCTTTCCATTTTCTTTGACTCCCCACCCGTTTATGGGATTGGGCAAGTGTATGGCCGGTCGCATCCACCAGATGAGAGCCCAGAAGAGCTATCTCGCCGCCCACCCCTCATGGTCAAGAGTAGACGAACACAGACACTGCCCTAGATGCGATGAAGAGGAAGAAACCTTCAGCCATGCCATACTCCGTTGCCAGTCAACATCCTACCATAGGGAACGCCTCCTCCAAGGCCTCTCTGATGTGGGCCCTGACTCGCCCCTCTGGTCTGACAAACAACTCCTCCTAGCCCTGGCCGACTTGATATGGGCCACGGGCACCAACTACCCGCCCGATATGTTCCCCTCGCTCCCCCCGTCGCCGGCCTCGATGGTCTTCCCCTCCTCCCCACCCAGCATCTCGAAAGGGCTGTTCTCCTCGTCCCCCCTCGCTCCGTTTAAGGTCTTCTCCTGTGATGGGCTTAGTCTTTCCGTACCTAAGTGAGCTGTTGTTATGATTTCTCATGATAATCCTGTTATTAGTTAGCCGTGTGTTGGCGATGTGTCGAGTACTTGACACGATTTGGAGATGATTTTATAATTTTCGTTTGTTTTTTGGTTGATTGAGATTAAGGTTTTCTTTACGCGATAGCTAGCGCTGCATGCGAGTTCTTGTTCCTTAACAATGAATACATGATTTAAAAAAAAGAAAAGAAAAAAAAAGAAAAAAAAAACCGACCAAGAGATAGGGCGAACCATCTCTCCTCCACCTCCGGCGATTGAAATCTCAACACCACGGGAAATCATCGTCACTACCCCCCAACCACCGCTCTTCCCTCATCATGGCTTCTGCCTAGGGGTTGAAGTTAAGCCACCTTCCCTCCTCTCCTGAGGGACGCATGCCTCCCCTCTTCGGGGTTCTTGTTCCTGTTGTTCGTTGACACCCGCTCATGAAGTTCGGTTTTCCTTAGCCCGCACTTGCTTTGCACCTCGCTTAGCATTTTGCACGGTCGGAAAGCTTCTCACTTCGTTCACAGTCGGCGATATGGCGTCCGGACTCTCGGTCGAGGTAAGGCATCGGTTCTGCTGGGCTTGTACCTCTGATGGGGAAAGCTTCTGTTAGTAACATCAAGGTCCTGCTCGGTTTCGCTGTCATCACAAAAGCCCTTGCTATGGCCCGTTAGTCGGTTGTGGCTAGCCTGCTCGCGATCCTTCCGCCACCCCTCTCCCGGTTCCCTCCGCTCGCACCGTACTGCCCCCTAAGCTGGCACCTTACTGCTAAAAACTTCTCCCCCGGCTGGCACCCTACTGCTCCCCTTTGGCTGGCACCCTACTGCTACTCACCGGCTGGCACCCTACTGCTCATCATCGTCGGCTAGCATCCCCTCTGCCCGGTAGCTCCGCTCGCCCACCTACCTCTCTCCCTCCTGCGATTTACTTCATGGTCTCAAACCTCGCTTAGGTTACGGTTGATCATGGTATTGCACTGCCTCCTTGGTCTCTCCTAAACGCCGACCCGTCGCCATCTTCCGGTCAGTCCCGACAGTGAACCGGCCTGCCCCTTCCGGCGACTAGCCGCGGGCCTTTTCGTTAGGCATATTGGCAATAGTAGTTACATCTCGTTATTTTTTTCATTCTTTTCCTAGTGTTACCAGGGGGCCTGCTGAAGGGTTTGGGTCTCTATCCTGTACGTTTCTATGAGTTGTTTCCCTACGTGTCTGAGGTGCGAGTCTTAGGCGCTAGGCGGGGGAAGTTTCTTCTATGGTCTCGTGGGGTTTGATTTTTCCTATGATGAGGTGAAGCGGGCGGTTGTTATTGGGCTAATAGGTTTTTTTCTCTTCATAGCTAGCGCTGCATAAGGCTTTTTCTACCTAAAACAAATAACGCATGATTACAAAAAAAAAAGAAAAAAAAGAAAAAAAAGAAAAAAACGACCAAGAGATAGGGCCACAAACCATCGCAACAACACCTCCAGCGATTGAAATCTCAACACCATGAGAAATCATGGCGACCTTCCCCCACCCACCTCTCTTCTCCAACAATGGCTACTGCCTAGGAGTTGATGTTAAGCCGTCTCCCCTCCTCGCCTGTGGCCTTACGGCCTCGCCTTCTTGGGGTTCTCGTTCTCGTCCTTCGTTGACACCCGCTCATGAAGTTCGGTTCTCCCCCTTACCCCGCACTTGCTTTGCACCTCGCTTAGCATTTTGCCCAGTCGGAAAGCTTCTCGCTTCGTTTACAGTCGGCGTCACGGTGCCGGACTCTCAGTCGAAGTAGGCCTCGACTTGCTGGGCTTGTACCTCTGATGTGGAAAGCTTCGGTTAGTAACATCACCGTCTCGCTCGGTTTCGTTGTCGTCCCAAAAGCCCTTGCTATGGCCCGTTTGTCGGCTGCGGCTAGCTTGTTCGCAATCCTTCCTCTCTCCGCCTCCCGGTTCTGTCCGCTTACACCGTACTGCTACAATCCTCTCTCCGGCTGGCACCCTACTGCTCATCACCGGCTGGTACCCTACTGCTAATCACCGGCTGGCACCCTACTGCTACCCACCAGCTGGCACCCTACTGCTAATCGTCATTGGCGGGCATCCCCTCTGCCCAGTGGCTCCGCTCGCCATCTACCCTTCCCATCGGTTGGCCCCTCCTCGGTTACGCCTAGTCGTGGTATAGCACTGCCTCCGTGGCTTTGTCCAACGCCTTGGATCGATGTAATGACCTGCCTGACCGTACATCATGGTTTCGGTGGGCCCTCTACTGGAGTTTTCCTATGTCGCCGATCAACAATCCTCTCCCCGCGGGCAGCGTTTCTGGCCATTAGAGTCTTTTCTTTTGTTTTGGTGAGCCTGCGGAAGGGTTTGGGTCTCTCTACCTGTACTTTTCTATGTTTTGTTTCCTTACGTGTCTGAGGTTTTTATCTTAGGTGCTAGGCGAGGGGGACATTTCCTATGGTTTCGGGGTGCTTGATTTTTCCCATGAAGAGGTGAAGCGGGTCGTGGCTATTGTTTATAGGTTTTTTTCTCTCCATAGCTAGCGCTGCATGAGGCTGTTTGTACCTTAAATCAAATCACGCATGATTACAAAAAAAAAAAAAAAAGAAAAAAAAAAGAAAAAAAAGAGACCATGAGATAGGGCCACGTGGTGCCATCTCCCTCACTGTAACTGACAAGGCAACTCCAACCGCGTCCTACGCCCCATACTTCGACTCCCTCACTAGAGCTCTAAACCAATCTTTCCCTGTGGGCGATAACCCCTGGTGCACCTTGGTTCTTGCCCCTACAGCGGTACAACTAGCCATTCACAGCCTCCCACTTCGCTTCCTCCCACAAGATGAAGAGGAACTCTTCCCATATATCAGGCAAGCAGTCCTCAACGACACAGTGACCCCGGGTCTCTCAGCCAGGTACCTTAACCCTGACCGAGATTCTCAGAGCACCAAGCAGGCCACTTCGGTGGTCGTCACCATCGACCCTCAGCACGTTTCGGCCCTCACTTCTGAGGTCTTCATCCTCTCGCAGAAAGGCAAGGTCGAACTTGCCTTCTCAGCCAACCGAACCTCCCAGTGTAGAAACTGTTGGAGATACAGACACGCCCATCAACGATGCCCCGCAACCCACCCGACTTCCCCCATTTGTGCGCTTCACCATACTCGCGCGTCTCACAGATGTCAGAATCCCACCTGCCCCAGGGGCGGGAACAATAAGCCAGTCCCATCCTGTTGTCCAACCTCGCCCCCCCATTGCTGCAACTGCGGTAATGACCAAACTGCCACATTCAAGGAATGTCCGGCTCGACCTAGCCCAACTAGCCCCATCAGACCTGCCTCCACAGTCCCAACTGGTCAAGACCCCATGGATATAGCGGTCGATGGCGGCCCAGCACCCTGTACTCCCCTGGCCATGGCGGGTCCCACTGAGGTGGACCTCGTAACCCCCCGGCAACCTCCCCCTGCTGGACCCCCGCGTCCGGGCACCATTCAAGGCTTTGGCGGCCCTCTCCCCCTGGAGGCCCAAAGCCCTTCCCCTGCTTCTTCCAACCGTCGGGCTCGTCCCAGCAATGATTAATCACCCCTGCCCCGATGGGATAGGGCCAGCCCCGAATCCCCAACTACTTTCCATCGTTCAACATAACTGCCTTGGGAGCTGGGATGTTTTTCTTTCTTTATTTGAGTCGTTCCGAGAAGCGACTACCTACCTCTCACTAGTCTTCCTTCAAGATCCGCCTGTCAACAAGGCACACCTTCCTTGCTTTAATGGATTTAAGTCCTTCTTCCCCCCTGTCAGGAAGCCTCGCGTAGTGGCTTATGTTCAAGTGTCATTCCTTGCTTCATTTTCAGTGCTCCCAAGGTTCAAAGGGGTGGATGACATCCTCGCCCTTGATGTCTCCTCCCAGGAACCTCTCTTCGGGACAAACTTTCACTCCTTCCGGGTGATCAACGCCTACTCGACCAATACACGCGACCACCGGGTCCACTCCGTCTCCCCCGATACCCTCTTTCCAACCTTGGACGTCCCCCTCCTGGTAGTAGGGGACCTCAATATACACAACCCCCTCTCAGACCCCCTGCAGTCTTGTTCGCCTCGGGAAATTGGATCCTCGACCCTCTACTTTGAGAAAGCAGCCGTGGCCAACTTCGCTCTCCTTAACCTGCCCGGGGAATATACTAGGTTCCCCTTGGTCAGGAAAGCTCGCCCCTCAGTCATAGACCTGGCTTTCGCAAACCCCCTCCTCCTCCCACTGTTCAAATCGTGCGAAGTCTCCCTCCCCTCGACAGGCTCGGACTATGTGCCAATAACAATCAACCTGGCCCCCCCCACTCTGATCCCGAGCCCCAGGGGCCCTAGGTGGTCCGACACGGATTGGGAAACACTGTCCCCCCTCATCAAGAATTTTCGGATACCTCCTGCACCTGTTTGCCCTTCGCCGGCGGACCTAGACAAGTGGTTGGCTGGGTCTTTGATAGGCTCACCGCCCTTCTCAAGGAGCACACCCCTGTCTCAAGACCTTCTCGCTACTCCAAACCCTGGTGGACTTCCCACCCGACAACCCTCCGTCGCGAGTTCCACAAAGCCGCAAGGATGGCCAGGGGACACGGCACCCCAGCCCTACGGGACCTGGCACACATTTCCAAGGTGGGGTACTTCAAGGCCATTAAGACCGCCAAGAACAAATACTGGTCGTCTTTCCTGCTAGGCGCCACCCCCCAGACCCTGTGGACGGCCAAGAAGTTTGCCTATGGCTGAGCCCCTCCCCGCTTCCTCTCCCTCCACTGGGCTGAAACATCGCAACAGATGAACGACGTCCTGTTGGACCACTTTTCCCCCCCGAAGGATCCATTCCCGCCCCCCCCCCAGGTTGCGGCCTGATAAGAAAGCGCCACCGCTAACGAACGAAGAGATAGCTACGGCTCTCTCCAAGTGCTCACCCACGACAGCCCCGGGTCCAGACGGGATCCCATACTCGACCTGGAAGCAAGTCAATAGGGAAAACCCCTCCATCCTCCTCCAGATCCTCTCCCCGCTAGTCAGCCTGGGATATATCACCCCGCCTCGCTGAAGGGGTCAAATGGGATAGTACTCGACAAGCCAGGGAAACCCTCCTACGAGTCCCCCGCCTCCTTCAGGATAATTGTCCTGATCCGCACGGTCTCGAAAATCCTAGAAAGGATAATTGCGTCCCGCCTCCTCCTGGCAGCCCGATCGAAGGGCATGCTGAACCCCGACCAATGCGGCTCCCTGCCTGGACTGAGCACCTATGATGCCATCCTGACCCTTTTCAACGATGTGAAGACCCTTCAAAGACCCTGCCTCAAGGTCTCGTCCTTGTTTTTGGACATCAAAGCAGGGTAAGACAAGGTCGACAACTCCACTCTTGCCCGCATCCTGAGGGAGGGCGGTATCCCCCGCTACCTGGTTTCCTGGGTTGCGTCCTTCCTGGGGGAACGAAGATGCACCCTAGTCTTTCAGGGGGCCCCAGGGACCCCCGCCCCCGTGAATGTCGGGGCCCCTCAAGGCTCATCGATCTCCCCCCTTCTTTTTCTCCTCTACGTTTCTCCCCTTCACTTCAAGGTCCCTCAAGGTCTGATGATCTCATATGTCGACGACTTCGCGCTCACTGCCGCCTCACCCTCGTACAGAGGCAACATCCGCCGCCTCCAGAAGCTGTTCGAGAAGCTAGAAGCTGAGGCCCTCCGCATAGGGGTCTCCTTCTCGGTCGCCAAAACAGAACTCATATACTGGAGGACCCCCAGCCAGAGGAACTCACCAAGATGCCACTCCCCCATTCAGATCAAAGGAGAGCTGTTCTGGCCCCGCAACTCACGTAGGTGGCTCGGGTACTGGTTCACTCCCGCTCTCGACTCCTCCGCCCACTTCTCGCACCGACTGGCCCTCGCCCAGGGTGCCTTTGCCCTCATCAGACGCCTTAGCCCCCCTGGGGCGGGCCTAGCCCCGTACCTATGCCACAGGCTAGCAACGTCCTTGGTCGCTCCCATTTTACTTTATGGGTCAGACCTCTTCACAGCCAGCGCAGGCGCCATGGCGCGCCTGAACACCTTTTGGCACAAAGTCCAGAGATGGACCATGAACTGCTTCTCAGTGTAACAGGTTTATTCCTGTCTAACGAAAATACAATAGAACCGGCGATAGACCTGCTAGCGCTAGTGCTAAGGGAGGCTTCAGGAGAACAGAGGTAAGAGATAATAGTTGAAGGACAGAATGGGCTAGGGGACTCAGGGATTGCCGTTCAACCAAGTGTATTCTTAGACTGAAGGTCTGTCGAAGTCTGCTGTCTCCTGCTAGCCAGGAGACCGGTTTAAATACAAAACCCAAGAGCGATAGCCTTCCTGCAATCACGATCATTACCAGTAGCTGTGCACATACCGGAATCCTATAATCCTGCAAGACCAAAGAAAGAAACAAACAAACAGTACTCAGCCTTCGCCAGTGTTACATGACCATTCCAGACCCGGAATCCTAAATATAAACTTCCAGCAAAGGAAACTAAACATAGCAATACGATAGCATAGCCTATCTGACTCAGAGACAGTGGCGGAGCTGAAATCAAATCAAATAAACCAAATATAAATCAAC
>Ga0307517_10005249_pt1 | contig 19589 bp, 9 predicted proteins | sample 23_EM_MG_FD_194515 | JGI IMG/M metagenome (GOLD analysis project Ga0307517, IMG submission 194515) | Populus trichocarpa ectomycorrhiza microbial communities from riparian zone in the Pacific Northwest, United States - 23_EM | ecosystem: Host-associated > Plants > Roots > Unclassified | place... | reverse complement strand
TTTGCTTAATAAGGGCTTGGTTTAAATTCGTTGATTGAGATTAATAAATTAATTTGAATACATTTTCAAAGCTCACTCTATAAACAATCGAGTTTGAGTCCAATTAAGCTTGGCTCGTTAAATCTGCTAAGCCAACTTTGTTAGGCTCATAAGCATATTCGTTTGTTCATTACTCAATAAAACATGCTTTATTCACTCTAACAGGTCACACCACCATTCACACACATACTTAAATAAATAAAAAACAAACAAATAATATTAAAACATTAAAATTGAAATTCAAAATAAAAAAACTACCAGCTTTAAACAGATTACATGTTCATGCAATATAAATTTAAAATTAGTTTTTTAAACTTCTTTTGATCATGAATAGACTTGACACAACTAGAAAGAACATCCTTTCTTAAATTAAATAACAACTAAATTAAATAGCACAACTAGGAGATTTGTCCAAGTTTACTTGATTGTTTCTTCTCTTTTTAAACTCATGTTTTTTCAGTTTCATCATTCAACGCTTATTTAATTGAAGATTGGACCCTGATATTTTCTTATTTGCTTCCTACAAGATTTTTTTTATTAATTTTGAAAATAATCGTTGCTATCTCATATCTTTTTAATTATTGTTCTTTGTTAAACTTAACTTTGTTTAAGGAATTTTTATTTTTGAATTAAATTAATTGATTAAACATAAGCAAGAGATGCTCATTTAATGATATTTTGCTTAGTTTGCTTTCTGGGTTGTTGCTCTAATGGCACGTACAGTCTCTTTCAATGTTGTTGTGTAGCCTTTCACAGTGGTGCCAGAACCGTCTCGGTGAGTTTTTTTCTAGTGGTGGAGCGATGTCCATAGCATAGCGATGATGAGTCTCCAACTAATTTTTCTTTCTCCTCCTCCTGAGTATAATGTTGTCAGCTCATTATTTATAGTTAATTATTGCGAATTTCCCCCTATATTTACTATTGATTTTTTTAAAACATATTATTAAATCAATCGAGTTTATTGAATCCAGTCAAGTGAATGATCTATATCTAAGATTTTTTTTTCTTTTTTAACCTAGCCCATAATTTACCTTGACCACCAATGTAGTTATATCTAAAATTCTGCATACTATACGTCCCCTAAATAATGCGTTATCTTGAAAATCCAGTGAATTGGGAATTAGTTGGCTAAGGTTTTTAATTAGACCATTCAAGTCATTTATTTAGTCAAACATAATAAAAATTGAAGTTGATTAAGGTCTTTTGTAATGGAGGATCTCGAATCCATAATTTGTATAAAATGTAAAAAATAATTTTTTTTTATTTTTTATTTACTTTTTTACTAATTAAAAGGAAATAAAAATCTTAATCTGCGCGTCCACCAAGTGACCCACAAGGGAATCTATTAATCCAGGTTTCGGATTAGATTTGATAACGAGGAATCTGAGTGCCATTCGACTAGAATGACAAGGGGAAACCGCTATTTTAGTTAGGGTCAGTTTGTACCATTTGAGGCGATTTCAACTTGCACCATTTTTTTTAAATATCTTTGCTCTTCTACAATGACAGCTTACCTGTTTCTTTTCCATGATTAACGCTATCAAAGCCGACATGCCACCTTGCTTTTCTTGACATATCAACTCACTCACCTAGATTTTATCAACAAAAATCCAACTCAATCATTGGTAACATATGTACTATAAATTCCCAAAAAAAAAAAAAACTTGTAAGAAAATAGAGAAATATTTATCTTTATTCCAGTGATTTTCCTTGGGAGTAGAAAGGGATCCATTAAACTCAATCACACAACCTCAAATTCCATTAAAGGAATTTATTTATATTTGCCTCTGATAAATTCAAACACGAGATAACTACTGCTTACTGGCTAAGCCAACACATGAATTTCTTGTAAAACTCGATTAGAAGACAGAATTATTTCCCGTCTGTCTATGTCTCGATATGAAATTTGCCTAAGAGATGTTTGGTGATTGACCCACTCTCCAAATGCAACGCCCACGCCACGGCTATTTAGCTGGCGATAGGGAGTTCCCACCTGTCCAGACTTAAGAGAAGCAAGAAAAGAAAGAAGTGAAACCTGGCAAATTGGAAGGAACCATGCTAGCTGTGTAGCCAAAGCCCTGCCACGATCACTTGGCTATAATTCTTACCAGTCAAGAGAGAGAAAAAAAAATATTTTGCAGGGCCCAAATGACTACCCTGCACCTTAATGGTTCCCACAAGCCGTAACTAAAAAGGGATAATTAATGTGATCCCAACATTTCACATACTATATGCATAAAAATTGTAAGAACATGCGACATGAACTATATAAGGACCCTCGTAAACTCCATAGTTTCATCATTCTTGTCCTTTGCTTCATTACACACATTGACCCCAACAATTACTTAATCCATTAACCCCCTTCTAAATTCCCTCGTCTCTAAATTCTTGTGATCAAAGATAATGGCGCGATTTGGTGGTTCATTTACTCGCATTGTGATGGCCATGGTGGTTGTGGCATTGTTACGTATTTGTGGAGTGATGGCACAGGACATTGCTCCAACACCAGCAATGGACACTGGAGCTGGGCTTGACTTGCCGCTTTCGATGGCTGTGATCTCTTCTTCTATGATATTCTCTCTTCTTGCTCTTATGTTGCATTAGTTTTGCCAGTCTTGGACTCTTGGGGATTCAGAGAGGAGATGCATGAAGTGATATTTGTGGTTGTTGGGTTTGATTTTATTTTTGCATTCATTTGACATGGTTCTTGTTTATTTTCGAAATGTGATTGTAGCAATGTAATTGTTGTGGTTGAACATCATAAATAAAGCAATTATACGCTATCTGCTATTTTTAGAAACTAGATGCACTCTTTGTTGTTAAGATTAATTTGGAGATGAAAAATCTATGTTCACATAACCGGATTGATTTGATCCTTCAAATGGAAGAAGGCTTAATTTGAAATAAAAATTCGCAGCACATTTCTTTTAATTAATAGTTGGACAAATAAATCAATGAGAAATAATTTGCATCACTCTCTTTCAGTTGCATTGTATTACACAACTCTACTTCGAGAAAACAAATCCAATTTATAAATTCTAGAAGATGTTTAGAATTGTGGTGCATAATATTTTAAAAAATAATTTTTCATTTAAAAATATAATAAAATAATTTTTTTTTATTTTTAAAGTTCACATCAAAATCATCAGAAAAAATAAAAAAACATTAATTTAATACATTTTCAAACTAAAATTATTTTAAAAAAACATCTAAAATAGAAGAAACAATTATGCAAACTCCCTCTAAATATCAATTAGATTTCATAATTATGCAATAATAGTCTAAAAAAGATGGGAGGCCAAATCCATTTTCTAAGACAAGTTTGCTAGATACGTCAAGCATACAATTCTATTGATAACCGAAGAATCAATTCAGACCTCAACTAAATTAATTTGATATGTTTGGTAGGTATGTCTTAATCGCTGAATTTCATGGTGTGTGGTACCGTACTTTACACATTGGAGAAGCGCTTGTGATGGCTAAGAACAAAACAAACCGAGAAATGTCAAATTTCAGACCTCGTGAGTTGGAGATCTCAAATTTCGCCACTGCGCCACCTCTCAATGATCGAGAGTCTTCAAATCTCCATGCATGAGTTTTCTTTTCTCTGTGAAATAGTGGGAAGATGGATTGTTTTGAATGGAACGTTTATGATTTTGAAGAAGTATTTTCTTAAATATTTTATGATCAGATGTATGATCAATTATGAAGAACAATGATATTGAATAAGCTGGGATAACTTTTTTTTTTTTTTATCTATATATATAATCCTTGGAGAATGTTTTTGATTGTGAAATCAATAAAAAGAATCTAATCAAATTCACTAGTGATAAAAGGCACACAAAAGCTAAGCTCACCTTGCTTGAGAAAATAGAATTAAAACCCGCCTTTCCTTAAAAAAATAAAATAAAAAATTCACCTTCAACGTAAAATGCTAAGAATTATTGATTATCACACATTCAAATATCCAACTAATGTGGTACAATGTGGTGTGATATATGTTTTATTCTAATCATAAATTTAAAATATTTGATTATTCAATATATATTATAGTTTTGCATAGATTATATTGAAAACTTTTTAAAAAAAATTTGGTTAAAAATTATTTAAAAATTAAATTTTTGTAATTTTTTCAAACCACAACTATAAAAACTAATACCATAACAAATACAATAAAAATCTAAAGAAATTAGGGGTTTTGTTTTAAAACAACTATCCAATATATTATACACGCCACTCGATTTTTGACCACAATAATTTTCCTCGCAGCCAGCCCCCAATTAATGGATGTGCCGACACGCATGTTCTCACAGACCACCCATACTGCTGCAACGTGTGAAACAACGAATCCGGCCGCCCCCACCGGCCGAAACTTTAGACGACAAACAACAGCTGTGATTACTTATCAGGTGAACGTTGCCAACCAAAATTCTATAAATTGAGAGTACAAGACACCTCTTTTAGACCCCACACGCCGCACATAACTTGCTATAAATTGAGCATCAACAACCCCAAAGATACAATCAACACACTCTTGCTTGCTCTTTGTCTAAAACCAAGCCAAAGTTACTAAGGACGCATATAAAATTATGGCTCAGTTTAGCATCCCCAAGGCATTGGTGCTCATGCTCGTGATTGCTACATTTGCTGCCGCCGTTTCTGCCCAGGATAGCGAAATGGCACCTGCACCTGCACCAGGAATGGATGCTGGAGCTGGGTTCTCTTTGCCTGTTTCTGGTGCCATTGTTGGGTTCTCTCTTGTTGTTTCTCTTCTTGGCTTCTTGAAACATTGATGAATCTGTTGTTTCTTCAAGTGGTGAGGGTTAATTAATTATATATGTGTTTCGAGAATGATGGGTGATGGATCATTTTTATTTTCGATTCATTCTTTGTTTACGTTTGTTTACCATAAATAAAGATTAATGAATGAATTATTACTTTGATTTCTTGTAATTCTTTTCCTACTCTATTTCTTGAGCTGTAACAAAAAAAATTTAGTCCTAACGAAAATACTTAAATGCACACTTTTTTTCCTTTTCCTCTTTTTTATTTATTTATATCAACGCAATTAACATTAATGCATACTCTGTTTCATAGGAGTTGAGGGATATGTATGGTGACTGATGTGGCCAATTTAGGCTTGAATGGGGACTAAATCAAACTTATGGGATTGGTTTTATGCTCATGACGAAGCAAGGAAAATATAAGAACTTATTTACTTTATATCTTTATCTTTCTAATTAAACATGTTTCTAACACTAATCAAAGGAGATCTCTTATTTATCTAATTAATTCCATCAAGTGCTGCTATGCTAAAACGGAGAGAAATTTGTGCGAAGTCAAATAGCAAAGCATCACCAAAACTGATAACCCATGGTATTAGGTCTCCATGTGATTAGAAATAGCTTTAAATCCTTTATTGCACCTTTTATTTAAGTTTTTTCAATTATTTTAGCTTTTAATTAATATTTTAATGTTTTTTAGAATAGTTTTGATGTGCTAATATTAAAAATAAAATTTAAATAAATAAAAAATATCATTATAATATATTTTCAATAAAAAATACTTTTTAAATAATCACAACAAACATATTTTTAAAAAGATATTCATATATAATACTTTTAAAAAGATATCCATATCGTTTTATGTTCCAGGATTGTTTGGTTAGTATGTTCATTTGTGCTTCTGCCCCATCGTATCTGAAAAACAAGAAGTGAGTTAGATTGAAAAACAATGAAAAACAAGTAAAGGAAATTAAGGGAAACTAATTTGGAAAAGGAAAAACCCGGATGGAAATGAACATGCAGTATAAAATCACACTAATCTATTAAGATATACAGGCACTCAGATCCGCAATGAGAGACCTCACAAAAGTTTTATTAATATTACAAATAGCACAATATTAACATATTATTTGCCATGTCCATAGAAACATTGACATGCTAACTCCTCATGATCCCAAACTGATTTAATAAGATCTGGGTTATAACTCGAGTCAAACTATAATGACACCGTTTAAACTATATTATTTTTATTTTTTTATGTTTTAAAAAGAGTTTTTATTGGTTTTCACCTATATTTTTAACAGGGTTGTGGGTTGATTTTTGAGATCGACCAAGTCATATCTCATCCAATTTGACATGAAACTTGACAAGAGTTAGGTCTTGGCTCGGTAAGTCACCAAGTTAACCTGTAAAATCAAGTTAAATGAGACCACCACATACCACGCTGTGCATATAGTGTCAAATTCACCTTCATTGCAAAACACTAAGAATTATTGTTTGTTAGTCAACATTGTAAATATATTAGAATAGTGAGTAAAAATATTTAGTTTATTATAACAATAGCATTCAAAACATAAAATAAATTCAAGAAATGAAAGCTTTGAGTTTATACAAGTTTAAATTATCTATAAGCATGTAAAATAAAAACTCGTGACAAACATGTTTTCAATATAAAATAATAATAGAATTCTAGCATTCATATTAAGTATATAATCAAACTTGCAATTAATATTAATTCAAAATTTTAGCATGCATACTAATAATAAAAATATTCATATTGAAACTAAAATAAAAGAGGATATTTATTTGTTAAAACACTTTAAAATAATGAAATCTTTGTTGTTGTCAATGATAGTAATTTGTCATCAAAGATTCATTACTCCTCTCTTGTGCAATTAAGATATTTCTTATATGTCTTCCAAGATTCCAACAACACACCTCCATCTTAGTTTAGATGCACTTTTAAACAAGGTTTTTTTAACAAAAATAAAAGAATTCAATTATCTCTCAACAAAGTGAACTAAGCTTTAGATTTGGGAGAAAACACGAAGCATAAAAAGTGAAGGAAAACACTAAAATTGAGGTGATGAAAGGTGTGTAAAATTTTAAAAAAACATGTAGGAAACTCTTTATTCCCCCTAATTTTGAAAACTAAAATGTTAAAGAATTAATTCTGGTAATAATTATAATTAATTATCACTATTTTCAAGATTTGATTAGCCACCGTAAATTAAAAATTAAATATAAATATAGTGATTATAAATCTGAATTTTTAAGCTGAACAAATTATTCAGATTTATAGAAAATGCTTTTAAAATAGACTATTAATATTCATGGCCTGAACAAGAGAGAATAATAGGTTGAAGTAAATAATTTTTCATAGACCAAACCCAAATTTAAAATTTGATTGGTAAAAAATAATATTTTACGATCCAAAACATTATTTAAACCCAAACCCGAGCTGTGCATGTAGATTTAAGTCTAAAGTTCATTTTACTTGGTGGAAGCTTTCCAACTTTTCATTTTATAAATAAAAAGGAAGTGTTTTTTTTTTTTTCAATATGTGATAAAATTCTTTTAAAGTGATTTGATTTTCACCAAAGACAAGTCAATCTAAGATTATTTGAGATTAATGTTATATTCACCTATAATTTTTCATATTAAATAGCCTATATTAAATATTAAATTTTAATAAAATTTTAATTCAAAAAATAAATAGACTGATTTTTTAATTTGATCTTAAATACACTCCTTAATCATAGTTTAACAAATTTTACAAGAAAACGCAAATTCATTAGAGATTGTTAAAATATATTTTCCTATAAAATTTCTGGACCAACACAAAATATGGAATGACAACCCCCACATGACCTGGAAGTGCACTGTGCTTTTGGATCCTTAACCTTGCCTCAAGACATGGGTTGGAACTTTGAACTTTGAAGTCAAGTCACCCATGCCCTAAGTCCTGAGCCTACCGACGTGGTTCTAGCAAAGAAAGACGTTCCATCTGCTACAACGTGTAAGACAACAAGGCGGCGCCCCCACCGCCCGGAACTTGTCAGACTACTTATCAAACCCACATGTCCAGTCTGTAATCTGTATAACTTTCACACACGTAAAAGCAGATATTTTAGAACTGTTTGGATGGGTTGAATTATTCTTTAATCCTGAGATTTTGAGCCTGATTATAACTTAGTCCTTCATATATTTCAAACCCAATAACTTAGTCTTTTCAATCTTCTTGACATATGACATATTAAATTTCTTTTTCTAGTTTTGTACCTAAATCCCAAATGCATATCATATTAAAATAAATAAAATAAAATCAAAATGTACCTCTCTAGGCATTTATATTTTTTAAAAAAGGGTTAATTGATTGAAAAGACTCAATGTTTTGATATTTTCTCTCACATGTTTTTCCTATTTTTAGACAAAAATACCCTTTAGACCACCAAAAGAAAAATCAACTTTCTATACATACAAGACTTGAAAAAATAGAAAATAAAAAATTTGAAGAACCTATAGTAAAGACTCGAAATATCTTAAGAAATTTAAAATATTCCTAAAAAATATAAAAAAAAATTAGTAACATATAAAAATCTTGAAAACTCATGTCTTTCAAACCCATCTCGTTTCCATAAACATATTTTATTTATGAGGTTTTATTAACATTGTTTTTTCATCTCTAGATTTTACAAGTTATTGTTATTATTTCTAGGTTTTCAATATTTTCAATATTTTTTTATTTTTGAAGTTATATTTTTTTATTTTTTTAGGAATTTCAAAATTAATTCCCCTCACAATATATAATTATAGTTGTAGGTTATTTGAGTCCGGAAAGTGTCGAAAGAGCATATGAGAGAGAATATTTATTTATTAGTGAATGATTCTTAAAAGAGCATACGAAAGAATATACCGAATATATAATTTATAAGGATAGGTGGTTCAATTATTCCTGAAAATATACCAAGGATTTAGTGAAATTCGAAAAAAAAAAGATTTAAATAAAATAGTCGAGAAATGTCAAAAGACAGAGTATGGACTTGCAAACAAAAAGACCTAAATTATAATTAGGTTCAAAACTAGGGACTAAATAATAATTTAATCTTACCTTTAATTAGGTGAACGTTGCCAGCCTATATTCTAAAATTTTATAGCCGTTGTAAAATCACAAATAGTAGAAGACACCCCTCTATAAGATCACCCTCTTCTTACAACCCTCAGAGTCTCAGACACAGCTTTTGTCTAAAACCAGAACCAAAGTTGCATAGAAAAATACGAAAGCAACTAATCTCTCTTGTTTCTCTGATTTATTTATTACTTTTATTATCAATGGCTGCTCAGGTTATTGTCTCCAAGACATTCTTGCTTGTCCTTGTGATTGCTGCCTTCGCTGTTGCTTCTGCCCAAGATAGTGAATCAATGGCTCCTGCACCTGCACCAGGAATGGATGCTGGAGCTGCTGGGTTCTCTTCACCAGTTTCTGGAGCCATTGTTGGGCTCTCTCTTATTGTTTCTCTTCTTGGTTTCTTGAAACATTGATTAATCTGTTGTTTCACTTGATTTTTCAAGCTGGGAGGAGTTTTGGTTGATTAAATTAATATTTGTCGTGAGAGAGAGAGAGAGAGAGAGAAAGGTGATGGAAAATTGTTGTATATTGGATTCATTCTTTGTTATTAATTATTTGTTTACTACATACAAAATTAATGAAGTAATTACTCTGATTTTTTATCCTTTTTTTTATAATAACTTTATTTACTACATCCAAAATTAATGAAATAAATAAATTATCCTCCTTTAAATTAAAAATTTTACTTGGCTACAGATAATTTGCTGAATCAATCATCTAAAATTTGCAATTGTTTTTTATCATGATTTAAACTAATGTTAATAGTTGTAATAAATTAATTTGACTCATAAAAAGTTATATATTAATTAAATATTAGTCTCATATTTATTATTTCAGTATTATTGAAAAAAATTGTAAATCCTCCATAAATCTGAATAAAAATTCTAGTCACCGAACATATAAAGTGGTGGTCGATGTGTTCTGAGTTTTAAAATGATAAAATCCCTAAAAGACCCAAGTGTACTAGCCTTCTTTTTCTTTTTTGGGACAAGCACGCGAGACTTGTCTCTTTGCTTTTAGGCATTTACCCCTTTCTATGGTGTTTCTTTTGAAAATATATTTTTATTTATTGAAATGCATTATAAAAAAATGATTTATAAGATATTTAAATTATTATTTAATTTTATTATGCTTTTTAGATTATAATATATATTTTTATAGGAATGTTATTTTTTTTAATTATTATGTACCCATTATAAAAATTAAGAAATAAAAAATTCAATGAAAATATACCTTTTATTTTAATTTTAATGGATTTTTAATATGATTTTATCACATTTATTATTTTCTTCCCTTCAATTACATACAAAATATTTATACATTATTTTAATATTTTTTAAAAAAACTTGCTTTAAGATCACGAGAAGTTTTTATTTAAAAAACAATACTTATAATAAAAAATTATTTATGTTAAAACAATAAAAGAAATTCATTAATAAAAAAATATATTTTAGATTAAAGAGAATGCAACTCAATAATTTTATGCATTCTATTTTATAACTATTTAATTAAATAAAAAGTGAATTCTAAAAATCAAGGTTACCGGGTCAGAGTTATAACCTAGATTATAAATTGGATAGGGTAGCTTGATTTGACATAGATCTATCTAAAATATTTTCATTTTAATTTTTTAATAAAATAATATTAAATTGATATTTTTTTTTAATTCAAATCAATTTTTAAATAGTTCCATAAAGTCATTTGTATTTATTAGGTTGATTGGATCACACTGTATCAACTTCCAATCAACTAATTTATTTTGAAATCCAACCTGATTAAACCTGACTAAGAGATCGCCATATAACTTATTAAACTTTAATGACATTGTCGGAGAGTTCTTCATTGTAACACTCTAGAAAGTAGAAACTGCCGTAGTTACGCTAGAAATATGATCATTCAATTCATGAAGTATTTACTTCTTGTATAGGAGATAATTTAGTTTTAATTCTACAAAATACTAGCATGGTAAAATTTATTTATTTATTTATTTTATTTCTCTTGAATGTTTACGACAATTTTCACGTTTTTATATCTAAAATAGTACCATAAGACGACTCACATAACATCAAAATCAAAATAAAATGCGTTTGGCACTTGAGGGTCTAGCTCAGTGGTCAACAGGTGAGGCTTGCCTTGCCTCCCGTCCCAAGTTCGACCCTCCATGTGCAGCCTGTCACCCCCGCGGTGCCTTACCTGTCTACTGGGCTTGCAGGATGTTCAGTAGACCCGGAGAATAGTCGTGGTGCGCGCAAGCTGGTCCGGACACCCCGGATTATAAAAAAATAATAATAATAAATAAAGTGCGTTTGCTCACGAAGACAAAAAATTCATCGATTTAGCATTATACTGATAATTATTGAAACGCTCTAAAAAAATTTCAGAATATTTATAAGCTTAAAATAACATTAAGGGATTTAAAAAAAATTAAACCCACCAACCAAAAAAGCGAACCCACAATTACCTGAAAAGTTCATCTGGGCATTGCATCTTACCTGACCTTAAACCATGGGCTCGAAGTCACCCGCGAACTTACCGACACACATTTTCTCACAGACCGCCCGTCTGCTGCAACGTGCTGTGTCCCCATTCCCCCCAAAGCCCCCATGCCAGTATTCCACAGTCTGTACAACTTTTTAGTCACAGCCTGTATAGCTTTCACACACAAAAGGCATAGCTGTTCTTGGTGCTGTTGGTGAACGTTGCCAGCCAATTATTATTCTAGAAATTAGAGTTTCTAGTCGTTGTTGAAGGGCTATTAAATATCATAGCAAAGGACGCCTTTTAGACCCACCAGCCTTGCAAACCCCCTATAAAGACTGAAATTAACGAAGGCTCAAAACACCAAAAAAAAAAACTCCTGTCTAAAACCAAACCAAAGTTACTAAGAACCGTATCAATCTATCCGTCCTTTTCTTTTCATCTATAACCTCTTTTATAATTAGGAATGGCCGCTCAGGTTACTATCTCCAAGGCATTCTTTCTCCTTCTAGCGATTGCTGCGTTTGCAGTTGTTTCTGCTCAAGAAAGTGAGATGGCTCCTGCACCAGCACCTGGAATGGACGCTGGAGCTGGGTTTTCTTTGCCGGTTTCTGGTGCTGTTGTTGGATTCTCCCTTGCTCTCTCTCTTCTTGGTTTCTTGAAACGATAATTATTTTGCTGTTTCTTTTCCCAGTGATGAGAGGATTTGGTTGGCGTATTAATTTGCTGTGAGAGAGTGATGAGATGGTGAATGATATATTGTATCATCTGATTAATTCTTTTTTTATTTAATTTAATACGTACAGTAATGAAATGATTGTTTTGGTTTATTTATCAAATTTCTACTCTTGTAATACTATGATGCTATATTTGATTTTGAAATATGTTTTAGGAATCCTTTGTTATTGTTGTTACAACCTTTTTTTTTACTTTTTTTTTAAAAAAATTATTGATATTAAAAATAAAAAATAAAAAATAAAAAAATTATTATTTTAATAAATTAAAAATAAAAATTTAAAAATAAACTATACCACAATTTCACGCATTAACTTTTAAAACATATGGCATAAGTTTTTTTTTTTTTTAATGGGAGTTCAACGGATTTAGACTTACATTTGGGACTAAAAAGATTTTTATTCTTTATTTTTAGAGAGGGATTAAAATAAATTTAAAAACTTGGATGATTTTATTATAACTACCCTATCTGATTTGAAAACTGGCTTAGAAAAATCACAAGGTTAACTCAATGGTCAGAGTCACTTGATCAATCCAGTTTCATCATGTTAATACAATAAATTTTATTAAAATTTAAAAAATAAAATAAAGTATCCAAAGAAAATAATTTTAAAAAATCTTACCTGAGCTTTTCTTTAATAATTAGGAAGGACTTTTTCCGTTTACCACTCTTTGCTTCAGGCACGGATTCGAGATGTTTAATAACGTTCCTGTATAATTTTTCTTCTATAATAATAGACATAAACTCATATCATACCATCTCATATCATACCAAGTTAATCAATATCTGATTAAAAATATATTATAAAATGATGAAGTCTAAACTTTCTTTAGGGTTAGGGTTGTTAATACTGTTATTAAACTCAGCCCAACATATCAATCTTGAAAGCTCTCAATTCGATTTTTTATTTAGTCCGAATTTTAAATTAAATCACGTAAAAGGAGTTAACACATGACCTAATTAATTTAGTAAGTTTAGAAATAACCCTACAACCGGTAATATTTTGAAGAGAAAAATACTTTTTTAATAAATGAGTTATTTTTTATCACTTGAACATATTAGGGGAAAAACTATTTTCTAATATTTTTTTCATTGATGGTAGTAAAATAAAAAATTATAATATTTGTGATAGAAATGTTAATAATTATATTGGTAGTTATAATAATTATATTCATGAAGATGACGACGACGACGACGACGACGACACTAATAATAATATTGATAACAATGATAATTGTGCAGTAATCAGTGTTATGATAGTGATAATATTCGTTATGATTGTTATGACAATAATGACTATATTGATAATATGATAATGATTATGGTGATATAGTTAATTATGATGATAGTCATTCTCAACTAATTAATTTGACAGGGGTTTAATAATGTTATTAAACTCAGCCCAACAGATTAATTTTAAAAGTTCTCAATCTGATTTTTTTTTTATTGTGATTGTAGTGGCTCTATAAATAATAGTTGGAATGGTAATTGATAGTACAAAGAAAAAAATATTTTCCTTCTTTTAGCAATATTAAAAAGTTGACTAGAAAATATTTTTATAATTGATTTACTTTTTATAATATTTTTTTAAATTGAAAGGAAAATATTTTAACAAAAAAATTTTCTACAAAAAAAAATCCCCTTGAAATGTTTTTATAATGGAAAAAAATAATAATAGAAAACAACTTAAATTAAAAGGACAAGTCATCATAAAATAAACGCAGAGATAAACCCATACCGAATTGGGCTCATAGATGCAACCTAATTCTTCGCATAACAACACCTGTCAAATCCATTAACCAAGCCCAAATTGAAGCCCCATGTTTTACTCAAAACTGAAAATTTCAGTTACCATCATATTAGTTTAGCTTTCCCCTTTTTTTTTTTTTTGAGAATTAGTTTTACATTATTATTTCAAAGAATTTCAGAAATAATGCCTGATTTTATAACGTTTATTCTAGCTGAGTGTTTTTATTTTTATTTTATTTTTTCTTAGTTCTTATAATTATTTTGATTAATTAGATGCTTCTATAAGGTGACTTGACCTTTATATGTGTTGTCAGCATAGATAAATGTGGGGGCTTCTATTATTACACATCATTAATTCCTTTTTTTCCCCCAAAAATAGAAAATACTTGAATAAAAAAGGAAATAAGTTAAGAAGAAGATAATATTTAAAAAGATATGTTTCCAAATCGTCGAAATCCAAACCATTTCTTTTAGTGAGACCACTGTTTAACAAATAGAACTCTCCTTTTAGAGACCCATCTCCATTAACCATGAACCTAATTCATTGGATTTTTTTATATGAAAAAAACAGGCTTTCAAAATTTAAATTTACAAGTTAAAAACCCAAAATTTAGTTTAAATTATTGTTTAAAAATGATATTTGATATTAATTCGTGATAGACGCCTTAAGGAAGATTTTGGCGATAGTTTGAGAGAAAACGAGTTCATAGTCCGGACCTATTTAAGAGTGTGATTGATGTTACTTTTCAAAGTGTTTTTTGTTTGAAAATCCATCAAAATAATATATTTTTTTTAACATCAGCTCATTAAAACGATTTAGAAACACAATAAAAGTTAATTGAAAAAAAATAATAATTAAAATTTACTGACATTCCGATTCAAACACAACCCTAAATAAGCACTTTGTGGTTACGAGGAGGGAGATTATTGGGACCAGATGTGAATGCTGTAGCATTTTGCAACAAGGCGAATCCAATGACTTCAAGGAAGGTCACAAAGGTGACTGGAGTGTGTCATATGTGTTGTTCAAAGGCAAATAAGCTCTGACACATTTGGACGACTCGTGTGACCTGCTCCGATCACCGTTCGTGACATTTCTTAGTTTTGTTAGATTCATCTTGTCGATATTTTTCCAATGATACTGGTGATGTCGTTATTGGAGTTTTGAAGTGTTTCCGAGATCTTTTTCTTTCTTTTTTTCTTTCCTTGTTTCTCTATCTCCTTTCTCTTTATTGTAAATTATGTCAGTTTATTTTAATTTTGAAACGAGTCGTATATGTCATCTGCGACTTTCTAAACTGTGATGTGCTATTTTATTAAATATGTTTTGTACTGAATTATTTTGTTTAAGTGCCAAAGTAAAAAAAACACTCTAAACACTTCTCATTTATAACAAAAATGGTTTGCTTTTTTGTTTTTCTCATATTTAAAAAATTAACCATATCTAGTGTTGTCACATCTTAAGTTTGAGAAGGGACTTGATGCATGACTAAAAAGCTTCTGAGCTTATAAGTGGAGTACCAAATGGAGCATTTTGTTTTAGTATATTACACATTAGTTCATAAAATATTTCTTATATTTTATTCAAATTCCTCTTGGTTCACTAACATAGAATATAGAATACCCCTATTGTGAACTCCTCTCATCAAGTGGAATAATTTGATACCAATATTAATTATTTTTGTGGCTGAAATCGATGCCAACAAGAAATTTCTCTCTCCAACTTTGGATTTTGATGATTTTATTTTCACCTCTCTCAAACCAGGAGCTAAAAAATAAAAAAATAAAATTTGAGATCAAAATTAATTTTACCCTTAAATTTCAAAAATTAAAGGGACCCAATAGTTATAATTTGAAAAATATGGGAATTACAAATTGTTTCCATCTTTCAATCTCATCATCTCCTAACAAATCAGCCTATAATTTAGTCCAATAAAAGATAAATAATAATAAAAAAAACATTGCGAATAGTTTGTCCCATCCACAGTACCTTGTGATGAGATCCACAATGCATTTTGCAAAGTGGATTCCCCACTCATTTTAGATTAATATCCCTTGTTATACATCAATTTATAAATATATTCTTGATAATTTATTCAATTTCCTCTTAGACCATTAACATAGAACATAGAATATATATAACATCACAATCTTTCTCATTAAGTGTATGTTTACCATTGTTTAAATTTTTATAATTACAATTACAATAAAAAAAAATTCATTTTAAAAAAGTATTTTTAATTATGATTTAAAAAAAAAGGTTTACAAAAAAATGTGTTTGATTTAAACTATTGTGGGGTGAATTCTTATATGCAAAATAAATGAAAAACCAGTCTTCATGGATAGAAAAATATTATTTTAGCTTATACAAAATTAAAATTTAAAACACAATTACATATGGGATCTAATACAAGAAAAAAAAAATCTATCTAGCTAACTAAACAATTCTTCTCTATAGTTAGGTAAAAAACATATGGTCATAATACCAAACATGTTATCTAAGTAGTGTTTATCATTATAACTTTAAATATTTTTTAAAATATTTTTCGTTTAAAAATATATCAAAATAATATATTTTAAAAATTTATTTTTACACTAATATATTAAAATATTTTAAAAATATTTTTTTTTTACTTTATACTTGACAGCGTTCCCAAACGCTATCTCGGAATATGAATGTTGGACGCCTCCGTTACTTTAAAATAGAACCCTAGTATTGTGGGTTCTCACTTTAACATAGATCTGATAACATGATGTCACACTCCACGCTTGATAAAAGAGCCTGGGCGTAATCGAACAACCTACGAGGCTACGAGTATAACACTTAGTTGGACCATTTTATCCTCTGTACTCCAAGGAAATTCCTTATTGCACACAAGTTCATAAATTACGTTTTATATTTTATTCAAATTTATCATAACCTGGTATGGGTATCACAAATGTACAAGTAAAAAAAAAAAAATTCTTAATCCCTCGTCAGATCTATTTTCACATGGATGTTTTTATTGTCCATACAACTAATTTTAAATGGACGTTGCATGACGTGGTGAATACTTATAAATTACAAGAGTTTTTCCCATAAGTTAATTATGACCAACATTATATAATAATAATAATAATAATAAAATAAAAGTTAGGGAGCACTAAAAAATTCTTTTATCATGAGGGATGAATTTTATATTGTTAAATTTTTAAGTAGATTAAGAGATTGTTTGTCATGTAGTAGCGATTGTTTTTCAAAGTGTTTTTTTATTTAAAGATATATTGAAATAATTTTTTTTTTAAAAAAGTTATTTTAATATTAAAATAATTTAAAAATATTAAAATATTAATTAAAAAATTTAAATTTTTATAAGAACACGTTTCAACCACGACAATAAAAAAGAACTAAACCTGTTTGGGATTATGATAGCGGTTGCGGTTCAAAGTATTTTTTACTTAGAAATGTATCAAAATGATGTTTTTTTTATTTTTAAAAATTATTTTTAAGATCAACATATAAAAACAATATAAAAATATAAAAAAATTAATTTTTTTTAAAAATAAAATTTAAAAAACATGATTTTAACCGTGGTGCTCAACGGAGCCCGAGTCATTGTCTTGAACCATGTGCGAAACCGAAAACCTGGACTATTTTCTTCGGTCCAAAAGGAGCAGTAAATCACAAAACAGCGGCGGGATTTGACAATCATCTAACAGCATTGACTTGTAGGAATAAGTAACAGCTTTTACTTTAATTTGAAAATTGCGTGGACTTGCCAAACTATCGAAGAGTTTCCTGACTGTCAAGAAATCGCACTTCTTTTTCGAATGTATGAAGTTTTCACGTGTATACTTAGATCTTTCCTCAATGAACTATAAAGGGTAAGTGTTTTTTTTAGTTTGATCCTCGATGATTCATCATCTAGCCCATCAGCTAAAATTAAATCATCTTTAAAAGAGATTTCAAAGATTCATTTTTCATATTGGTCCATCATATAGAGGATTTTAATTAATAAATTGTCTACGTGCTAATCCTAAGGTATAAAGTCAGAAAATCAAAGAAAAAAAATACATGCCTTTAATCATCGGAACAACCACATAATACATAGAATTATTTTTATATATATATAAAAAGTACTGAATTATGGGTACATAGTTGAATTGGTAAAGTAGATGAGAACTAAGATGAATGTTTTCTACATGGTATATATCTAGTTCGACTCCCTTTACTTATTGATATTGATGACCACATACTATAGGATATAAGTTCTGTTTTGCAAGTTTTATTCGGGGGGTACTCCGAGATAATACACACACACACACACACACTTACTTACTTCCAAAAAACAACTAATAAATTACATGAATTATAAATGGTAAGTTATTTTCTGTAAGCAGATAATCCTTGCCAAAAATATGACTAGATAATTATTTATAAATTATATATGCTAAGCTGGGCTCTCATTTTTCAATTTGTAATTTATGTAAGTAAACGAAGATTGAGTTGTCGATTTCGACTTTTACAAGGAACGTCTCGCTGACGTCAATTATAACGTCGGCAGCAATCGTCAGCTAATCTTTCCATTAAAATCGTCACCGCAAACGTCAAGATTTCTGTACCAATTATAAATGCTACCAGAAGAATACGGTTTTTGGCACAGTTTCGGAACGTGTTTTATAAAAATTTATTTTTTTATTAAAAAATAATTTTTTTATATGTTTGTGATCTATATATTGATTTTAAAAATAATTTTTATAAAATAAAAAAAATATTATTTTAATATATTTTAAAAAAATACTTTTGAAAGACAATGAAAGCGTAAAATTTCCAGTCACATTTTATTAATTTTTTTACGTTGAAGAAAATTTCCTGACCCACGTCGTCACGAAGCCATTCATCTGGCTGTGGTGTATAAAGCTACCCATCTGCTCACAAAATCCCACACTCGACTGCGACAACAAAAATCAATCTAACTGACACACTTCTCTTTTCCATTAAAAAAAACACTTCGCTTTCCATACAATTCCAGTTAAGACCATGGGAGTCATGGGAGTGCAGCCTCACATCCTTCTTGTAACATTCCCTGCTCAAGGTCACATAAATCCAGCCCTTCAATTCGCCAAACGCCTAGTAGCCATGGGTGCACATGTCACCTTTGCTACAAGCATGGGCGCCAAACGCCGGATGTCTAAATCCGGAACTTATCCTAAAGGTTTGTATTTTGCTTCCTTTGATGATGGTTCCGAACATGGGTTTAGACCCAGTGATGATATCGAACACTACTTCTCCGAGCTCAGGCGTGTTGGCTCGCAATCTCTTGCTGACCTTATATGTCAAGGTCCGAAAAATGGCGGACCATTTACTTGTGTGGTACACTCCAATCTCATACCTTGGGTGGCAAAGGTGGCCCGACAACATAACCTCCCTTCAACACTCCTTTGGAACCAATCTCCTGCCCTTTTAGACATCTTTTACTACTACTTCAATGGCTACGGTGACACTATTAAGAAGAATATCAATGATCCAAGCTTTTCGCTGAAGTTACCAGGATTGCCTCCTCTTGGAAGCCGTGACTTACCCTCATTTCTCAATCCTAGAAACACACATGCTTTTGCACTTCCAGTGAATAAAGAGCATATTGAAGTTCTTGATGAAGAAACCAACCCAAAAGTTCTTGTCAACACCTTTGAT
>Ga0307517_10005248_pt1 | contig 19594 bp, 12 predicted proteins | sample 23_EM_MG_FD_194515 | JGI IMG/M metagenome (GOLD analysis project Ga0307517, IMG submission 194515) | Populus trichocarpa ectomycorrhiza microbial communities from riparian zone in the Pacific Northwest, United States - 23_EM | ecosystem: Host-associated > Plants > Roots > Unclassified | place... | reverse complement strand
AACCAACGCGAACCAGCCAACTACAATCGATTGTATAAGCCACAATCTGGAGGAATACGATATCTTACTGGGCCGGAAATAACATATCCTGGGGCGGACTTAGCGAATTTCCTCAATTTTTTCGGTATATGGCAAAATGTCTGTGCGTGTCTGAGCGCCCATACAAAATATACCCCCCCTGTTTTCGGGTACTTCTTGAGGGGGACGAGTAGAAAATTTCTGGTTGTTCATCCCTGTTCGTAACGACTCCAGTTTCGTCGCCACTCCTGTGGTGGCTGTACCGTAATTGGTTGGAGCAGTGGGTGTTGCTGTCGGTCACGTGGGTTCCATGGGGAAAACTACGCTGGAACACAGAAAATATCGTGAATGTTTGATACCGTTGTTTTGTTGGCTTAGCTCCATAGAAAACAGGGTATTTGAGGAGGAAACACTGGCGAGGAAACACAACCACCGGCATCCCCCCTTTCATCAATAATCATCGTGGTTTTTCCTTGATTTTTATCTCACTCGACCCAAACTGGAATTGTGATAAGGGAAGCGGATTTGCCTTGCTTCGGAGGTTCCTGTTTCCCACCCCAAGAACGCCAAGAATCAGAAATCCGACATTACCCATTTAGGGCCAGGTAAAAAACTCTGCTTATAGTTCTTGGTCAAAAGTCATCTTTGGTACATCCAAGTACCCCCACAAACGCACCACAATCGCCCAACTGTGAGATCTCGAAAATCGCCATCTGGACCTGCACCGCTCAATTAATTAAAATGAAAATTATATCAATCGCCTGTGGGAAACTCAGCGATATAGGAATTAGCATTTTATATAATGGCCTTTGTGGTTTTGTGTCTGGAATCAGTTAACAGGATGGGCTCTTTGACATCTACATGCCAAGCCTCGACAATTTATATGGTAACCCATTCAAAAAAGGTATCTGATTTCAATAATTGCCAATTTCACATCATTGCAGTTCACTCAATCTTATACCATTTGCTTCAATATTTAAATTAGCTGTTTAGAATTGGCAGAATTACAATTGCAGCAATAATTGTTCTGTTTGCACATGAGGTTGTGGAGTTCTCGCTCCCTGAAAAAAAGGGGCCACCAACGATTGGTTTTGTCAGGGCACTGAACCAGACTCGGCATACAGAATTTCTGTTTCTTCTTGTTTCCTTTGTGAGCACAACCACACCTACCTTAACGGTCTGTTTCAATCACACCCACCGTTGCCTCAATCGGGTTGATTTCATCCACCTTCTTTCCTCTCTTGTCTGTTACTATCCTCGAGTACTAGTACTGCATCGAATCCATTTAATTTCTCTCACCCTCCCCGCAGTTTATTAGAAGGTCATATCTATCACACAGTAGAGGAGATTGGATACGGCTCGGTCGCCACGCCATCTACAATAAACGGGTCTAGCAAAGTAGCCCGCCACCGGTATGTGAGGGCTCCCTTCCCCGCAAAGAGGGCCTAGCCACCATAAATTGTACTGACCATTGGATAATAAAGAGCTTCGGCGCCAAGTCGTTTTCTCTTTATCAAGATACTTGACGAATTGGCGAGCAGAGTATCTACGGTACAGGCGGCCATGTGAGTGGACACGAGGGGAATTAGACAGCAACTTGCAAAACATCGTGTAATTTTGATACCGTCATTCTTGTAGCTTAATTAGCACCGTAGCGAAAAAAAGGTATTTTAAGGGGGGAAAGCGGACGAGAGGAGGATACCATCACCGAACCCGGAGAACAATCAACTCTCATCACTTTTTTTTGATTGTGAGTTTGGCTTCGGTTTTGGAGTGTGGTTGTGTTGTGACTTTCGCATAAGCAATCTTGAGGGTCTAATCACACATATTGTACTCCTTTCTTTCTCTGACATTTATTTCATTTCATCTCCGGCTATGAAATTGAGTCTCTGGTGCTTACTGACCGCCTCGCTGATTACTTTGCTTCGTAGTTCAAGTGGAGCAGTGTCTTTCGGAAGTGTCATCCCCCACACAAGAACTCCGGGGAACATAAGGGATTCCGATAATACTCAGCCATGCCCACCGTGGTTTGGTGCGGCGCCCCCGTGAGTACAAGTGTCAGGTGAGACGTTTTCGTAGTGGATAATGGCAGCTAACCAGCAAAATAACCCCTATCTCGGGCGAAAACATCTGGATTTAATAAGTCTTCACGGTAAGCTACAGTGCTCGAGTGACCGAAGTACCGTAGGGGACTTGCACTCCACTTGCTACCGAGAAGCGCATGCGCTGCAGGATTTCCCGGCCCTGACCTGAAGACTAAACTAAGGCAAGGTTCCGCCCTGCCAAGAAATTAGCATTGGCGAAGTTCACAGTATGTCACCCGTGTTGCCTGGTTCCCAACTGCTCTGCTCGTTGTAAAAATATCTTGACTCAAAAAATTTTTTTACCCAACTTGTCTATTCAACTATCTGCGAGAATGGGCTACTAATATACTACATGGATTCATCAGTCACACAGGGCAACCTGTCCTGTGCCGAGCAGACAAATTTCCTACCGAGGGGTACAAATGATGTCTTCAGCTCGGTAATACACATACCAAACGTATATGATGAGTCCAACCATCGATAATCGGATCCTGAGAAGCCACATTTTCCAGCACTGCTTGTTGGGAATAATGAATGCAGATGGAACGATTGGCGGTGAGGGTCTTACGCAGCGGAGTGGAGCGGCTCAAGTGAAAACATAGGGTTTGTATTAAGCGGTGAGGTTCATGATTGATTACGTTGGTGGTTAGGGGGGAGGATGTAACGTATTGGACCGGGAAGAGGATCAGTTAAAATGCAAACCAAAAAAAAGAAGAAATACCGTAAAAACTCGAATACAAGGCCGGTGTGCTACAAGTACTCGAGTATGTTGTTGAAATTTCCCCCTCTGGGAGAGGGGTAGGGGAGTCACGGCAAACTCACCCCTCGGCTGGGGGCGAAAAAAAAGAAAAATACACAGCTCTTTACCACAAGAGGTAACTACTACCGTAAAACCTTGTCAAATTGGCTATCTCCGTGCAGGGTTCTAATCTCCACACGAGGAGGACAAGCCACTGATAGAGCCTAATTCTTAACAAAAAAGGAATAGGAAGATTGCGCCTACTCCCGCTGACCAGCCCACAAGAGGTTTCCTATGCCTTTTTTGTTAAGAATTAAGCTTTGTTAGTGGCGTGTCCTACACAGCGAGCACTACTTGTAGCTCACAAAATGCTTTGAACAAGGGTCCAAAATCGTACAACCAACGAAAGAAAAGCCAATAAATAGCGAATATTCGCTACGCCGGACCTCACATCGCAGAGAAACACTATATCCACCCATTCCGATGATTGCACAAACAGGTAAACATGCGAAATGAATGTGAGGATGATCATAAAACACTGGAAAGTGGGAGCGCATCTACCAGGAGAAGCAAGATGTGTGGAATCCAAACTACCGTAAAAACTCGAATAGAAGAAACATGTGCTAGGACGTTGGAGTTACCTCTCCTAGTAAGGCGCGTCGTATATTCCTTTTATTTTGTCTCAACTGGGGGCTGAGTTTGCGGTGTTTTCCCCTCGCGTAGCTCAGAAGGGAAATTCCAACGTCCTAGCACATGTGTCTTCTATTTGAGTTTTTACGGTAGATGGGAGTCAATTCAGAATACCCGCTGGTTGTTCAAGCGACGGACGGACAAAAATACAGCCAGACGCGAGCACGAAGGGCACAATTTGCCCGCACGTTATGAAGGACGGCAGGGCGGGCGGGCGAGGAGGATGACTAACCGGCAGAGTTGATTGAATCATACCGGCCGTGAGAACCCTGCAGCCCCAGTGCCCCCACAGTATTCAAACCTAGTTGGGACGGTGACTAACACGAGCCAACCATAATACAAGTAATTTTTGCAACTCTGACCAGGGCGATTCCCCCCCCCCCCTCCGGGCCTAGTTTCGCCGGTGCTCAAGCGCCGTAAAATCTTTTGAGATCCGCTATCTCCCTCATGCCACGGATATCCCTGCTGTAAATCGCGACATCAGCCCAAGATGGGTAAGGTGGCAGGATTGCGAAAGTAGGTGAATAAGATCCAACACAGCCACGCTATTACCGTGTCAGGAAAGAACCAATCCTTCTTAACATCTGACTCTGCGAATTCAAAACCAGCGGAGGTAGTGGATCTCAAGAGATTTTACGGTACGATTAAGACTGTAGTTGTCACCCCCGTCTAATCGTTCCGGGCACGACAACAAACTAACACCTGTGGCAATTCTAAGCAGCATAATATATTATTAAACAAACAATCATCTAATCTGCGGGTTATACAAGTCTTGGCTTCCTAATTTGGAAGTATAATGCTAAGAGATTACTGTTATCGTATCATAGATTAATGTCTGCCAATTCGGCATCCTCCAAGACAAGCTTAAATTCTTCCCAGCTCCTGCCTGAGTCAATAATTTTAAAATTCCTCCCATAATTAATTATACAGTGATGGATTGAACATAATTACAGAAGCTTAAGCGTAGAGGCTGTGGTTGTTGATCTACACGGGTCTGAAGTCGTGACGGTCTGAGCTGGTTAAGTATCCTCCAGGACCGACGGACTCACGGTCGGAAATGCTGGTTCTAATGAGATAGACCGAATAGGTCAAATTCCGCCCCACCTGGGGCTCGGCAAAATATTTCGATAGGGGTCCCCTCTCGGAGCCAAAATAAAATGTTTCCGCCCACATAAAAAGCACCCATTCAGCCTCACTCACGGCTGAACAAAAAACTGGAAAATACCTGGTATCTACGACAAATGAAGCAAAACCAAAAACAAGACGCCACGGTGGAATAATCTGGCGATAGGCCACACCGCTTCAAACAAATACTCTACAGGACTTTTAACGAATTATCTTGCGAGAACCGGCAGACCCTTTTGGGTTGAAGCGAGGAGCGGTCGAGATGGAACTTGCGTGCTTCCTATGGCAACCGGGGATCAGCTCTACCCAAGCACGGTGAGCAAACATACGATTCTAGGCTATTTTAAATTCGCACAACAGAGCTCAAACCTACTTCTACAACCCCTCACAGTCTCGTCAAATGGGAAGGGAACTCAAGTCCAGCCCGGATTACGCCACCTCCTACCAACCCAATCCCAAGACATCTACCACTCCCGGTCAGCAGGCTACTAACTCCGGACATCCTCTGATATCTCGCACCCGAATCTCCGCAAACCCCATCTCTTCTCCTCCACCTCTTGGCCCTACCCCGGATTTTGTTCCCCTTGCAGATGGCATAATATGGGGGACAACAGCGCAGGGAACGCTAAACCCCTGATGACGTCCCAGGAATATTGAGAGCTCGTAGTACGGTACCCTAACTCCGGGGTAGCGGTAGTCAGAGCCTTGTTACTCGCCAGGCGCAGGAGTATTAGGAAAAGGCGCCAACCCTAGCCCTTGATTTCTTAATAGATTTTACATTCTTGCAATGTGAGAGCAGGCCCGTGCACAAACAGCACCTTGTCCGGATACTTTTGCGTTTGGCGAGTACGGTACCTCCGGTCCGGTAACATGGCAGTAAGGAAGTGTGATAAAGACCGGATCTAGCTAGTCATAGACCCCCAGAACAAAATAGTTACGCTTCACTACTTTCCCCAAGTCCTGCTCGCGCTCGGGTTTAGTGATTTTAACTCCATGGGGCCGAACACGAGGCGGATTTGCGAAAAGGGACTTCCGCAGTCTACTGATGGAGTGAGAAGAGTTGGGGAGCACATTTTGAGGTTAGTTCTACCGTATCGCTTGTGAAGGAGGCGCTTTATCCACGGGGGCCGTAATTTAATTCCGCGACCGAGGATAGGTCCCCATCGTTGCAACTCGTGTATCTCGACTCCAGACAATTTGAAATGATAATATAGATATAAAAATAATAAAGGAGTCGATCAAAGTAAATAAGTGGAGCACCATTAACCAGTGTTTTTCCTCTCAGGCATGCTCCGGGCTAGACTGCGGAAGAAATCAGAGCTCAATAGCCTAGACTATTAATGTAGTGAGAGTTTTGGCGGTGATGAACTAGCTATGTGGAGTTGAGTAGGTGTACTGTACTCATCAGTTGCAACGCTAGCTACCCACCCTCGGACGCGTAATTACGACCCCTGTGGATATCGCCCAGCTGGAAGGGCTGCCGGTTGCTCAATCTAATAGACATTCCGGCAAATTGCACCCTTGTTAGCTGTGCAATTTGGATCCGATAACTCGAGTTTTAGTTTTTTTCAACCTTAAAGAAATTCTCAATACGCAAGGCCCACAGTCTGCCGGATCTAAGGCCGAGTTACCTCCAAGTGATATTATTTCACAGGACTCGGAATCGGGGAGGGGCGGTAGACAAGGATGTTGAGATGGAATTAATCCTGCAGGAGTGTACCGTATTCTGGTGCTACGGCCGGTCGCTTATCTCCCTCTAACTCCGCCGTCAGGCAAAGACCTTCTGCGAAACCTTATTTCATCCACCCAAGAGATTAATGACGATATAACGAGCCGAATCCCCCGACTCAAAGCCGAATCCTCAAGACGCAATTCGATTTATCAGAAGAACCTCGGAGGAAAGATATCCACAAGAACAAAATTCAAACGCAATGGTTACCATCAACAATACTCTTGTCGGCAAGACTGGATACGGGCTAATGGGATTCACCTGGAGGCCCCACCAGACACCCGACGAACAGGCCTTTGCGGCAATGAAGGTAACATCCCCTACTTATCACCCCCACACCCAATTCCTCATCAATCCCACCCGCTAAACGTAGCTATAGAAAGCCATCGAGAAGGGCGCTACTTGTTGGAACTCTGCCGAATTCTACGGCACCCCGGACCGCACTCTGGGTCTCCAACTCCTACACCGCTACTTCAAAAAGTACCCCGAGGATGCTTCCAAGGTCATCCTCAGCATCAAGGGCAGTGTGGACTCTGCCACCAAATCACCCCTAGGATCCCCCGCCGACGTGCGAAAGTCCATAGACAACATCCTCCGCATCCTCGACGGCGTCAAGAAGATCGACATCTTTGAGTGTGCACGGGTAGACCCCAAAACCCCCATCGAGGAGACCGTCGGCGCGCTGGCTGAGTGCCTGAAGGAAGGGAAAATCGGGGGCATCGGGCTCAGCGAGAGCGGCGCCGCGACGATTCGCAGGGCCCACGCCGTTCACCCCATCGCGGCGGTCGAAATCGAGTACTCGCTCTGGGCGACGGAGATTCGCACGAATGGCGTCGCGAGTGTGTGCGCGGAGCTCGGGATTCCCATTGTTGCCTATAGCCCCCTCGGGAGAGGGTTCTTGACCGGGGAGATGAAGTCGCCGGATGACCTGCCCGAGGGTGACATGAGGAGGCACTTTAGCAGGTTCCAGCCGGAGAATTTCAAGATCAACCTGGAGCTAGTGAATAAGGTTCAGGGTCTGGCGAAGAAGAAGGGATGCACGCCTGCGCAGTTGGCGATGGAGTGGGTGCGGTACCAGAGTGGGAAGGATGGAATGCCGGATTTGTTGCCGATCCCTGGAGCGACTACTGTGGAGAGGGTTGAGGAGAATTGTCTGGAGGTTGGTCTCACGGAGGAGGAGTACGGGGAGCTTGAGGAGATAGTTGGGAGCACCCAGGTCTTGGGGGGAAGGTATTTCGAAGGAGAAGACTCTCTCTTGTTTGCCTAAGGCTTGCTATGTAGGGCACTCTGAGGAGCAGCTACTCCAAAACAGTTCGCGTTTGCTCTTCCTAGCTATTTGGAGAGTATAGGTAGAAATAAGCACATGTATTCATGGAAAATCACTCGCAGTTATTTCTAAGTCGCCTCTGGTGGCTCAAGTGATCCTAGGCAGCCAGTTAAGTTAGGCGGTGGTTTTAAAAAGCGTGGGTTAGTGCGGTGGAAACTACGGGCGGAGAGGCGCCAAATCACGAGGGAGCTAAAGTTATGCCTGGCAGAGCCGCATGATTTTCGGAATTTCAATTTGGGCTACATGTCCTGCAGATGCCTACTCGAGGATACTCGAGTACCGGTAACCTGCAGATATCCGTGAACGACCTGCAGAATTTTTATAGCTAGTCATTCAGAATACCGGTAGTAGGAGAATAAAACAAGAAGATTATGGTGATAAATCTCGCTTAAGACACATCGGTGTTATGAATTAATAATCACTAGGATCTTTGTATGATATCTGCAATAAATTTATATGAACATGACAACGCCTCTGGTCCTTTTGCATAGATAACGTATCCTCCTACTCTGGTACAAAATAACTCATCGGGCACTCCCCGGTTGCGCGCGACAACCGGAAATGTACGGTACTCCCATCGAAAATGCCCGAACGACCTGTCTCAAGTACGAGTGTGGCGGAAATCATGCCACTAGCGAGCGACACGAACGATTGCAGGGAGAAAAGGAGGGAGGGTAAGAGAGGGCAAGCAAGGTCGCCGCTTGGGAAGCATGTAGCTATTGTGAATGGTGGTACCGTATCCCACGCAAGGGTGAGCGAGCACCCGGCATAGTGAGCCACTACTCGAGCACCGGTATCGAAACACTAGGCATCATTTAAAAAAAGACAGAGGTTCAGCTAATCACATTGCCTAAACCTGCAGATGGCTCGCTATGCCGGGCGCTCGCTACGGCTTGGAATACCTTACTCGAGTAGATAGTGTTGCGCGGTTGAGAGGTTGTTTGGCAGGGGATGTGCATTGCCAGCCCCCACCGGGAAGTGCACCATTATGCTGGCCCTCGATTGGGGCCACGCTTCTTCAGTCAACACGAAGTTCAGTATTGTTGAAAGGCTAACCGTCTGTTTTCCGAGTTATGCAAACATAGGCAATGGTGTCAAAGTGGGAAATGAGGGTCGCACGGAAGTAGGCAATAGACTAGGCTAAGAGATTTCGCTTGGAGCTTAGGAAGTTTATTGGGGGGATATGGAGGGTAGATTTCACCGCGCGCACCACACTTCACTCATTCCCTCGCTCACGCTCTCCCAACTTCGCTCAACTAAACTAAAATCCAACTATCCAACTATCTAACGGTAAAGATAGTGGTACGGTACCCTGATCCTTCTATGTATTACTACACATATCTTTGTGTTGGCCGCATGCCCTTATTCCTCCGTACACTTCTGTGGTAACAAATGAATTACATTGTGAGACACTGTCTTTTGTTATGATACCCTGCGATCCCAAGCGGCTAGTCTCTCCAGCTTAATCTATCGCATGACTAAGCAACGGTTTTCAGAGACCGCTGGCCTGGACTACCGCGCGCGAGAGGGGCTTTCCAAAAACCATAGCAGGGCCTGACCTGAGCCACCTGTGGGCTTTGGTATGAGCGATAGTGAGTTTTGGCTTTGACCCTGATAGATAAAAGTTGGTTTCTGCATATTAGGGTCAGGGTTGAAATATGTAATCCCTTATAACCCTCTTGTGATTTTAGTTCTGGAAGTTCTAATGTCGGTGGAGGATATCTTGATCTTGATTTCATCTTGACATGAATGGGGAATTCCTGTTTACACAAATTGGCTAAGATACGGCTCCAGTGAAGCGGGGATAATATTAATCGAACAGAAGTGGTGGAAGGGCCATTGAAAGAATTGGGCAGAGGCAGTAAAGGGTACTCGAGTAGGAGTAGTGTGGGTGTGGGTGCTGTTACGGCGAAACTGAGGACACTCACTCAACTCAACCCGCCCAGGATTTGTTAAATCTGGACTAGTGATGGGGTAGGACCCACCCTCAACGGGCGCCTTCCCCCCGCCAGCTCATGCTAGAAAGCACCTGCCAACGGCAACCCACTACTCAAGTACCGTACTCGAGTATTTAAGCCAAACTCTCAAGCTATACAATAGCTTACTACGGGAATTAAGATATCCTGGTCCGGACTTGGAGAGTTTCTGAAGTTTCTGCGGTACCGATCAGTTCATCAGATTAAGCGAGATAAACAGCCTTGTATTCGAGCAGACTCCTTCCATAATCCTCATATTCTGACTGGAATGAGAAACATGCAGGCTATTCACAGACATCTGCATGCTATGTAGTCCAAATTAAAATTTTGAATACTCGAAGAGTATCGTCCTTGGGTGAGCCCTGTCGCTTAAGCTAGGCGTTTGTTAGGTTTGGCCTAGGCAACTTCGGGGACTGGAGGCTGCTGATGGGCTTGTAGGACGAACCAAAGCTCGTTAAAATTGGGGTTGGACAGGCAGCTTGGGGTCTGAGGGTCTTGAGTGCAGGTCTCCAGGACTTGTACAAGGGGGCTCAAAAAGGTCCCTGCGAAGGCTAGTCAATCAAAAAGGGGTTTGTGCATTATGTATCGTGCTAGGTGGATCAATAGTAAGATAGGTCGAGAAACCTTCCCCAATGTAATATACGAGAGGAAGCAATGATGGGTAATTTATTTGAGGTGTGAACGATTGGCTTGATCGTGGTTGTGTAACAATGCTGTATGATAACAAGGCTTCGAGCGAGCAACCCCCGCACCTCTTCCCCCAAGCTAATCGAACACCCGTCGAGATCTTGGAAAATTTTCTTAACTGCTATACTATCGTCTCGCCTTTTACCAAAGGCTTTCCAGTATGAGTACATCACCGATAGAAAACGGAAGATCCAGTTCATCTAAGCATGGCATATCGAACACTCATACCGACGGTCGCACGACCAATACTATCTACGGTGACTCGAACGTGAATGTTGGAAATGTGACAAACAGCTATAACAATACCGTAAACGTGGGAGTAGACGAAGAGTCTTTGCGGATCCATGAATGGTTATCTCCTCTTGATCCCAATAAAAAGCATCAGGATGTGAGAAATAGCCGGCTTGATGGTATCGGGGAATGGGTTCTGCAGAGGAGTGAGTTCGAGTCATGGCGCACAGGTCGGGACGACTCCGTGAATCATACATTATTATGTTATGGGGCTCAAGGGGTTGGCAAGACCTATATAAGGTAAGAGAGGGTTCATTCTCCAAGAAGAATGGGTGATGTTGACAAATAATAAATCAGTTCGTTGGTCATAGACACGTTGCGGAAGCAAACTCGGGGTCGGAATGTTGCTGTTCTATCGCTTTATTGTGATTACCAAGCACAGAAGGACCAATCAGCGGTAAATATGATAGGGGCTGCACTTAGGCAGGTAGCTGTACGAGCGGGGAGGATTCCAGACGAAACTAAAAATGCTTTTGACAAAGCGAATCGGGATGGTGGTGAAGGTTTGCGATTGCCGGGTATGGTGAAGCTATTCATCAACGCAATTGATTCCATTGAGCTGGTATACCTCTGTGTCGATGCGGTGGACGAGGTGCTCCGAGAACGTAGGCCGGAGTTTCTTCGCGCCCTACGGCAGATCACCCGAGATACACCAAATCTTCGGCTATTTCTCACAGGGAGGTCATATATTCGCGGGGAACTTGACAACTATCTCCCCGAGGGGGCAAGTGTCATCGATATTGTGGTTGACCCAGGGGATATCACGAAGTTCCTGAGTCAAAAGATAGCAGACCACAGTCACCAGGATCCGGATCTGATGACAGAGGATCTGAAAGACGATATCATGAGAGCAATGCTGGAAGGCACTTCGGAAATGTGAGTTAGGAAAGCTTCGTTACACACGTGTATCACAAATTGATATTCTAGACAGGTTTTTGCTCGTTACCTTAAACATCGAGGCAGTCATGGGTCAGACCTCATTAGCGAGAAGAAAGAAAATGTTGCAGGAGGTGGCGACAACAGGCGTGTGCCTCGATAGAGTGTACGCCCAAACACTGCAGCAAGTGAGGGACCAGAATGGAGACCGATCGAGAGTTGGGATGGAGGTACTGATGTGGATATCCCATGCGGAGCGACCCTTACGGATTGACGAACTCCGCCATGCTCTAGCAGTAGAAATCGATTCGCCGGATCTAGACGCTGAGAATATCCCGCCGCAAGATACAGTGATAGGGTCGTGCTTAGGGCTTGCTGTGGTTGACGTGGATACATCAACAGTCCGGCCACTCCACCGCACGCTCCAAGAATATCTTTCGCTGCCTGGGATCATCCCGGATGCCCACAAAACACTGGGGGAGAAATGCTTGACATATCTAAATTACAAGCAGATCCGGGGTCTCCCTGCCAATACTTTTTTGAATCCTGGAGATATGCCCTTTCTCGAATACTCTTCGTTGAATTGGGGACGCCACGCAAAGGTTGGACTCTCAGATCGAGCGAAGTCACTTGCGCTAGAACTATTGAACCTGGGCGGCAATCATATATCTGCTACGTTACTTCTCAAACAGACAAGCAGTCCCCATTCTTGTTCATTTACCCATCACCTGTGGGCTGGCATCCACTGTGCAGCTTACTTCGGAATTGTTGAGGTTGTGGCTGCATTGATAAAGAGGCGAGGCTGTGATATCGATCAAAGAGACTGTAGGGGTTACACAGCACTTGATTGGGCTGTCCGGCAGGGAAATAGCAGGGTGGTGAGACTACTGCTCGCACGGAACGGTGTTGGTTCTAACAGGCCAGACGCCGGTGATGCAACACCGCTCGGGGGTGCTTCTCGGGATGGACATGAGGGTGGAGTGGGATTACCGCTCGCACGGAACGCTATTGATCCTAACAGGCCAGACACCGATGATAAAACACTGCTCTGGCGTGCTTCTCGGGATGGGCGTGAGGGGGTGGTGGAATTTCTACTCGCACGGAACGATGTCGATCCCGATAGGCCGGATGACCAGGGTCAAACTCCACTCTGGATGGCTGCATGTGGGGGGCATGAGGGAGTGGTGAAGCTACTGCGCGCACGGAACGACGTCGATCCCGACAAGCCCAACAACAAACACGAAACTCCGCTCTCTTGCGCTTCTTTTAATGGACATGAGGGTGTGGTGAAATTACTGCTCGAACGGAACGATGTCGATCCTAACAGGCAAGACACCGATGGTGCAACACTGCTCTGGCGTGTTTCTCGGGATGGGCGTGAGGGGGTTGTGAAATTACTGCTGGCACGGAACGACGTTAAACCTGACAAGCCTAACAATAAACTCGAAACTCCACTCTGGATCGCGGCTCACAATAGGCACGAGGGGGTGGTCCAGCTACTACTCGGAAGGAAGGACGTTGATCCTAACAGGCAAGACACCGATGGTTCAACACTGCTCTGGCGTGCTTCTCGGGATGGGCGTGAGGGGGTGGTGAGATTACTCCTCGCACGGAACGACGTCAAGCCTGACAAGCCTAACAACGAAAGCGAAACTCCTCTCTGGATCGCCGCCAACAATAGGCATGAGGGGGTGATGGAATTACTACTCGGAAGAAAAGACGTTGATCCTAACATTGTAAACATCGATGGTTCAACACTGCTCTGGCGTGCCTCTCGGGATGGGCGTGAGGGGGTAGTGAAATTACTGCTCACACGGGACGACGTCAAACCTGACAAGCCTAACAATAAACATGAAACTCCACTCTGGATCGCCGCCAACAATAGGCATGAGGGGGTGATGAAACTACTACTCGGAAGGAAGGACGTTGATCCTAACAGTCTAAACACCGATGGTTCAACACTGCTCTGGTGTGCTTCCCGGGATGGGCGTGAGGGGGTGGTGAAATTACTGCTCGCACGGTATGACGTCAATCCGGACAAGCCTAACAACAAGCTCGAAACTCCACTCTGGATCGCCGCTTACAAGAGGCATGAGGGGGTTGTTCAGCTACTACTCGGAAGGAAGGATGTTGATCCTAACTGGCGAGACACTGATGGTGCAACACTGCTCTGGCGTGTTTCTCGGGATGGGCATGAGGGGGTGGTGAAACTATTGCTCGCACGGAACGATCTTGATCCTAACATTCCGGACATCGATGGCGCAACAGTGCTCTGGTGTGTTTCTCGGGATGGGCGTGAGGGGGTAGTGAAATTACTGCTCGCGCGGGACGACGTCAAGCCTGACAAGCCTAACAACAAACTCGAAACGCCACTGTGGATCGCGGCTCAAAATAGGCACGAGGGGGTGGTCCAGCTACTACTCGGAAGGAAGGATGTTGATCCTAACAAGCAAGACACCGATGGTGCAACACTGCTCTGGCGTGCTTCACGGGATGGGCATGAGGGGGTGGTGAGATTACTCCTCGCACGGAACGACGTCAAGTCTGACAAGCCTAACCACAAACTCATAACTCCACTCTGGACCGCCACTTACAATAGGCATGAGGGAGTGGTTCAGCTACTACTCGGAAGGAAGGACGTTGATCCTAATAGACGAGACACCGATGGTGCAACACTGCTCGGGCGTGCTTCTCGGGATGGGCATGAGGGGGTGGTGAGATTACTCCTCGCACGGAAAGACGTCAAGCCTGACAAACCTAACAAAAAACTCGAAACTCCACTCTGGACCGCCGCCTACCATGGGCATGAGGGGGTGGTTCAGCTACTACTTGGAAGGAAGGATGTTGATCCTAACCGGCGAGACACCAATGGCGAAACACTGCTCTGGCGTGCTTCTCGGGATGGGGATGAGGGGGTGGTAAAATTACTGCTCACACGGAACCGTGTCAAGCCTGACAAGCCTAACAACAAACGCGAAACTCCACTCTGGACCGCCGCTTGCAATGGGCATGAGGGGGTAGTTCAACTACTGCTCGGAAGGAAGGTCGTTGATCCTAACAGGCGAGACATCGATGGTGCAACACTGCTCTGGCATGCTTCTCGGGATGGGCGTGAGGGGGTGGTGAGATTACTACTCGCACGGGACGATGTCAAGCCTGACAAGCCTAACAACAAACTCATAACTCCACTCTGGACCGCCGCTTACAATAGGCATGAGGGGGTGGTCCAGCTACTACTCGGAAGGAAGGATGTTGATCCTAACAGGCAAGACACCGATGGTACAACACTGCTCTGGCGTGCTTCTCGGGATGGGCGTGAGGGGGTAGTGAAACTACTACTCGCACGGGACGACGTCAAGCCTGACCTGCGCAACAACAAACGCGAGACTCCACTCTGGATCGCCGATTACAATAGGAATGAGGGGATGATGAAACTACTACTCGGAAGGAAGGACGTTGATCCTAACATTGTAAACACCGATGGTTCAACACTGCTCTGGCGTGCCTCTCGGGATGGGCGTGAGGGGGTAGTGAAATTACTGCTCACACGGGACGACGCCAAACCTGACAAGCCTAACAATAAACATGAAACTCCGCTCTGGATCGCCGCCAACAATAGGCATGAGGGGGTGATGAAACTACTACTCGGAAGGAAGGACGTTGATCCTAACAGGCAAGACACCGATGGTTCAACACTGCTCTGGCGTGCTTCTCGGGATGGGCGTGAGGTGGTAGTGAAATTACTGCTCGCACGGGACAACGTCAATCCGGACAAGCCTAACAACAAGCTCGAAACTCCACTCTGGATCGCCGCTTACAAGAGGCATGAGAGGGTCATTCAGCTACTACTCGGAAGGAAGGATGTTGATCCTAATAGGCGAGACACCGATGATTCAACACTGCTCTGGCGTGCTTCTCGGGATGGGCGTGAGGGGGTAGTGAAATTGCTGCTCGCACGGGAGGACCTCGATCCTGACCCGCGTAACAAGAAGAGCGAAACTCCACTCTGGATCGCCGCCCGCAATAGGCATGAGGGGGTGATGAAACTACTACTCACCAGGAAGGAGGTTGATCCTAACAGTCTAAACACCGATGATTCAACACTGCTCTGGCGTGCTTCTCGGGATGGGCATGAGGGGGTGGTGAAATTACTGCTCGCACGGGACGACGTCAATCCTGACCAGCCCAACAACAAATGCGAAACTCCACTCTGGATCGCCGCCCGCAATAGGCATGAGGGGATAGTCAAATTACTGCTGGCACGGAACGACGTCAAGCCTGACCAGCCTAACAAGCAACTCGAAACTCCACTCTGGTGGGCCGCAAACTGTGGGCATGAGCGGGTGGTGAGGCTACTGCTCGCAAGGGGGGGGGTCGATCCCAACAAGTCCAACAACAACAAACTGCGAACTCCACTCTTGTGCTCTTCTTCCAAAGGGCATGAGGGGGTAGTGAAACTACTACTCGCAAGGAGGGATGTTGATCCTAACAGGGGGGCCACCGATGGTTCAACATCACTCATGCATGCTTCTGTGAAGGGGCATGCAGGTGTAGTGAAGTTACTGCTCTCACGGAGGAGTGTCAAGCCCGACCAGCGCAATAACAATCACGAAACTCCACTGTACTGGGCCTCTTACTATGGGCATGAAGACGTAGTGAAGCTGCTGCTCAAACGGAACGATGTCGATCCCAACCAACCTAATTCTCGTGGCCACACACCGCTCGCGGCCGCCACCTACAATGGGCACAGGCGGGTGGTGCAACTACTGGATCAGGGACGGTCGCGGGGGGTCCACATGCTTTACCCTTTTGATACATACTTTGTTGTTTAGATGGCTTCTATGAGTACCCTGCTTTGCAGTTCCGGAAATTCCCTGTGGATTCGGGAATAGCGCTGGTGCTTCGGGGCTGTGTTTGTGGAAAGTATTTCTCGTGCAGGAATACATCTTTTGAAGGGAAGCGGAAGGGCAGTGGGGAGAGTGGGAAAGGATGTAAAAGAGGTTTACACGCGAAGGGAACCTATGCGGATGTTGTGGGCAGTGTTTTTTTCCCCTTTTGCAAGCGCTGGAATTATAATTCAGGAAGGGGAGACTGATATGTGTCAGAGAAGAAGAAGCGGATAGCTGAGGGATAGGACAGGATAATAATTTTAGTTGTTTCATTTGTTTTAGACAGAAGGGTAGATGGAAGTGTTTCTGGTTATGTCTTTCCTTTATTCAGAGTACGGAGGTACGCAGGTAAATGGGATTACGCATCGGGGGGGGGTCGATCGGTGTGGCAGACGATAGAATGATTGAGAGAGTCTTATTATTCTTATATAGTCTTATGTTTAGTTAGTTAGTTTAGAGGATGATGAGAGAATGAAGTTTCTGATTTTCCCTAGTACCCTTTTAGTTGAGCCCTGGTCTAGTTCGACCCGTCCGTTACTCGCAATTATCCCCGCAACAATATGGAGCGGCATGTTCGTGCTTGTCGGCTCGTGGGGGGATAAGGTGTCATTGTTGATATATGCTCCTGTCTTCACAGATTAGTTAGTTGAGAGAAGTCATCGTTGAGCGTGAGACTGTGGTTGTTAGTGAAAAGATTTTCCTCGCCCCTTGAGTGTGCCATGGTTTTTGTTGGGAGTTGCACGGCGTTTCGTTTGGCTTCATCGATTGTCACTCGTGGTGAATTGTTTAGCCGTTGAGGCTCAAAAGCGACTTGAATCCCTGATGGAATAACTTTACCATGATATGATAGGTTAGGGCACACTTGTGAGTGTGAGCACGGCTACCGCGATGCCAAGGGTGACCGGCGTTTCCAGTGTTCGTGTCAGAGAGCAGACTGTGTGAGAGGCAACCACAAACTGTATTTAGTCTTAGCTGCGTTACTTCCTCTGGGCCTCACGGTTTGCCACATATACATCGAACACCGAATACATCTCAGTTTTCCTATCACACCTTGTTCTGGGTCTTTCTCACGATAACAGCCTCACGGCAGTGTCTTAGCGGTCATGTGACTCAGCGGATTCCCCAGGTGATAGACCAGACCCCATCAGTCCCGATGGTCTGAGAAACACTGATCGAGCACCCCCCTCGCTCCCCTCAAAGGGGGTGAGGGTGTTGTGAGAATAATGATCGCATGGAGCGGCATCACTGCAGTGTTTTCAACCGTCCAGTGCGTCCAGTCAGTCCGTGTTCTTGTAAGGACTGGACGGACCACGGCTGATAGTCCGTCTTTTTGGGGCTGCTAGGATGGACTACGCGAGGGGAGGTGAGGGCCGGACGGACTATAAGGGACTATAGTCCTACCCCTTGGACAAGCCATCCAATGGGTTGACCCGGGTCGAAAAAGGGCTGACCCAACCCAACCCAAGCCCAAGGAAGGGTCGACCCAACCCAACCCAACCCAACGAACCATAACCCGGGTTTGCCCAACGAACCCATTGGGTTATTGTGTGAAAAAAAACCAAATATAAACTAAAAGTATAATATTATTCTCTATTATGAGAGTGAAATTCTGATGATAATACAGGACAAAGAAGAAATTAAGACAGAAAAGGAAAGTAAGAATTTGTAAACGTAATTGGAAAAGGAAAGCAATGGCTATGAGAGTTGGACTAGGACATAGACTGCCAACTTCGGAGGCATTGTGTAGACTGAATGGTTTCTGGGTTGAGTGAGTGGCGGGAGTCCGATATCATGCGCTCACTTCCAGAGAAGACTCGCTCCGGCTCTGAAGACATTGCCGGAATAGACAATAGAGTAACCGCCCAGGAGGAGAGAATTGGATACTCTTTCTGTTGACGATTTTCTAGCCACCAGCTAGAGAGAGGTTAATATATATATCAATTGACAAGATAGAGAATGAAATGTTTAAAGACAGAGAAGATAATGTGACATACTGGAGTGGATTTCCAATACTTGTTTCCGGTTCACTGTTTGAACAATAGCGTTCATAATCATCCCTAGCTCCTATACCAGTACTTCTTAGATCCATCCAAGCCCAAAAATGGTTTTCTTCTTCGCCTAAGACCTCGGTAGATGCAGTTGACCGCTGGTGACCTCCGAAATTGTTTTCATCCACTATGATTGTATCAGCGTTACCACGATCCTCCTCTTCTTTACTAGCCACAAAGTTTAACCAATATTGTTTTAGCTTCTGCTTTCCATCTCGAACCCAATCACGATTCCATTTTAGTTCAAAGTAGCGCCACTTAAACTTAGGATTTAAAACTACCACTGCTATATATACAGGTGACCGGTCAGTAGCAGAAAAATACTTATCTAATTTCTCCCATCCCATCCGTATCATTGATAACAATATTCGGTCCTCCCTATTGTCAGTTAAAGCTTGACTATAGGTATTCAGGAGAAAATCAAGGGAAGGAAGGAGATGGGTTAGTGTAGCTTGGTGGCCTTCCATTTCTTTTGTTGCAAGTTTGAAGAGTGCTAGGATCTTTTGAATTTTCTCTAGGAGCTTCCATTCCCGTCGCTCTAGTCGATCATCCTCTAATGTGGAATTTTCATCAATATAGATTTCTATAGCATTCCGTACATCTTGCCGGAGAAGAGATTCCAGAAGATTATTCCATGAGTTCCAGCGGGTGGAATTATCACATTGCAGGAGAACCCCACCACTAAGTTCACGGAACCGCTTGATTCGTGCTGGTGTTTTCCGTGTGTGGAGAGCTATATTGTGGGCTTTGCCGAGTGGACCAATCCTTCTCCACTTTCTCATTTCTTCCAGCAGCTCGTCTGCTGTCGCATTTGACCACTCAAGACTATTATTTAGAGCAGTTTCACTACAGCCAAATAGAAAGTCCTGTACACTTAAATTGATAATATGACCTATGCATCTAATACAAGCAGTTAGTAAATATACAAACAGAGGAGGTGCTTCAGTCCGGAGAATACATAGGGAAAATAATTCTCGGGAACCTAGACTTTACCTTAATCTTCGCTCATGTGCATTAAACCGATAGCCAGCCTCAAGCTGGGCAATCTCTAAATGCTCCATAAATGTATCATTACTACTTGCATTATCCATCATCACATAGCCTATCTTATCTTC
>Ga0307517_10005247_pt1 | contig 19599 bp, 17 predicted proteins | sample 23_EM_MG_FD_194515 | JGI IMG/M metagenome (GOLD analysis project Ga0307517, IMG submission 194515) | Populus trichocarpa ectomycorrhiza microbial communities from riparian zone in the Pacific Northwest, United States - 23_EM | ecosystem: Host-associated > Plants > Roots > Unclassified | place... | reverse complement strand
GGCGTGATCGCGCGCGCCGCGGGCGGCTGGCCGGTGATGAAGCGGTGCATCGCCTCGAACGCCATCGGACTGAACGCCGTCTCGCGGTGGTCGATGCCGGCGATCACGATGTTCTCGGCGCCCTTCAGGGCCGGGCCGTCGAAGCCGACGTTCGTCGGCGTGCCCTTGGCACCGATCCACACGCCGTCGGGCTGGGCGTACTTGTCGTTGGTGTCGGAGCGGATCGTCATCCACTTGACGCCGGGCGTGACCTCGTCGCCGTTCGGCCCCTTGGGCGCGTTCAGGCCCATCAGGAACGGGCCGGCGCCGTTGAACTCGTTGCCCGTGCGGCTCTTCGCATCGGCCCACACGCCATGGTTGGGCGTGCCGCCCAGGATCGCGTGCGACACCTTGGCCGCGCCGCCGCCGTTCTCGATGTAGTTGCGCACCGCGTAGCCGCCGCGCGAATTCGCGATCAGCACGACGCGGTTGGCGCCGGTGGCGCGCAGCACCTGGTCCACCTGCTCGCTCAGGAAGCGCATGCTCTCGGCCGTGCTGCTGCGGCCGTCCTGCGGCGTGGCGTCGACATCGCGGGACAGCGGGTAGGGCATGTCCACGGCCCGCAGGCGCGCGCGCGACCAGCCGTTCGACTCGAAGCGCCACAGCGTCGTGGTCCACAGCGCGGCGGTATCGCCGTTGCCGTGCACGAAGACGATCGGCGGCAAGGGCTCGGCGGTGGGATTGTTCGTCGCGCAGGCGGCAAGCATCGTGGTGGCGGCAGCGCCGAGCACGAGGCTGCGGCGGGTCAAGGGGAGGGTCATGTCGTTGTCTCCGGATCTTGTCGGAGCATTGTGGGTCAAGTGCCCGCGAGATCGTTGGCGCTGGGCAGTTCGGGCAGGCCCGGCCCGGTGAGCCGGGTCGCGGCGCGCACCGCGCGCACGATGGCGGTGGCCATCATCTCGGCGCCGAGCGCGCCGATCAACGTGAGGCTGGCGGTCTGTCCGCTGGCGCCGGTCGCGAGCGCGAAGATCGTGTCGCCGTCGGTCATCGTGTGGACCGGGTTGATGCTGCGCGCGAAGCCGTCGTGCGCCATCTGCGCCATCTTGTTGGCCTGGGCCTTGGTCAGCATCGCGTCGGTCGCGACCACGCCGAGCGTGGTCGCGCTGCCCGGCTGCAGACTGGCTGCGAGCTCGCCGCGCAGCATCGAGCGCATCGTGCCCTGCAGGCGCTGGCCGTCTTCGCTGCGCGCACCGGCGATGGACAAGCCGGTCGACGGATCGATCACGTCGCCGATCGCATTGACCGCCACCAGCGCGGCCACCGTGATGCCGCCGACCGTGACCGACGCACTGCCCAGGCCGCCACGCATCGCGCGCTGGATGCCGAACAGCTTGCCGACCGACGCGCCGGTGCCGGCGCCGACATTGCCTTCGGCGACCGGGTCGGTGTTGGCAGCCTCGCAGGCCGCGTAGCCGGACGCGGCGTCGGGCCGGATCGACGCGTCGCCGACCCACAGGTCGAACAGGATCGCCGCCGGCACGATCGGCACGCGTGCCGGGCCGACCTGCACGCCGATGCCGTGCTCTTCGAGCCAGCGCATCACGCCGCCCGCGGCGTCGAGCCCGAACGCGCTGCCGCCGCCCAGCATCAGCGCGTGGATCTTCTCGATCGCGTTGGTGGGCGCCAGCAGCTCGGTCTCGCGCGTGCCCGGCGCCGCGCCGCGCACGTCGACGCCGGCGACCGCGCCGTCGGGCGCCAGGATCACGGTGCAGCCGGTCGGCCGCCGCGTCTCGGTGAAGTGGCCGACGCGCAGGCCGCGCACATCGGTGAGGCTGCCGGCACGGGGCAGGGCGGTCGTCATTTGTGCGCGGCGACGAAGGCGTCGCGGGCCTTCACGGCCAGGTCGCTGTAGTTGCTGAACAGGCCGTCCAGGCCCATGTCGAGGAAGCTCTTGTACTCGTCGGCGGCGGCCGCGCTGTCGGGCTTGGCGAAGGTCCAGCCGTGCACGAGCAGGCCGGCGGCGTGGGCTTGGTCGACGAAGCTCTTCGTCAGCGGGTATTTCGGATCGGCGATGGCCACGCCGACGCCGCTGGCGAAGGTCGCGACCTCGCGCAGGCTCAGCGTCCGGCCGCCCGGCACCGCCATCCTCGCGGCCCCGTCGGGCGGCGTGACCGCATGGCCGAGCAGGACCAGCGGCATCTTCAGGCCGAGCACCCGCTGCTTTTCGACCAGGCTCTTCAGCGTCGCGTCGCTGAAGGACTGGATGAAGATCTTGTCGGTGGCGTTGCCGTAGCGCTGCTGCAGCAGCGTCGTCAGGATCTTGTCTTCCATCGCCGGATCGGCCTGCTTGGCCTCGGGATAGATGCCGACCACGCGTCCGGCGGTGACGCTCTGCGCCTTCGCCAGCGCGATCACCTCGTCGAAGCTCGGCACGCGCATCGCGCGCGCGGCCGGCGTGAAGCCGGGGTAGGCATCGGCGGCGGTGCCGGTTGGCTTGACGGTGAGCGTGCGGATCTCGGCGAGCGAGAAGTCGCTGACCTTGTAGCCGCCGTTGCGCGGTGCGAACAGATCAACGACGTTGGTCGTGCGTTGCAGCGTGTCGTCGTGCATCGCGACGAGCCCGCCGTCGCTCGTGAGCTGCAGGTCGGGCTCGATGTAGTCCGCGCCCATTTTCACCGCGAGCTCGTAGCCGGCCAGCGTGTGCTCGGGCAGGTAGCCGCTCGCGCCACGGTGCGCGATGACGACCGGGTTGGCCGCGTGCGCCAACGGCGCCGCCAGCACCCCGGCCACCAGGGCCCAGGCGGCAAGGCGTCGCAGCAGCGGGATCGTCATCACGAACTCAGACTCAGGCGAAAACGCCGGCCGTGTCCTGCATGCGTGCCGAGACCTCGCCGAGCTGGTGCAGCGTATCGCCGTAGCTCATCTCCATCACGGTGAGGCGCTTGAAGTAGTGGCTGGCGACGTACTCGTCGGTCACGCCGATGCCGCCGTGCAGCTGGATGCACTGCTGGCCGACGAAGCGCATCGATGCGCCGAGCTGCAGCTTGGCCTGTGCGATCGCGCGGCGCCGCGCCGGTGCCGGCTCGTTCAGCTTGAGGCTGGCGAAGTAGCTCATCGAGCGCGCGAGCTCGAGCTGCATCTTCACGTCGGCGATGCGGTGGCGCAGCGCCTGGAACGTGCCGATCGCCACGCCGAACTGCTTGCGCGTGTTCATGTATTCGGTCGTGATCCCGACCAGCTTGTCCATGGCGCCGACAGCCTCCGCGCAGAGCGCGGCGATGCCGATGTCGATCGCATGCTCGAGCACGCCGAAGGCCTCGCCGGCGGGCAGCAGCTCGACAGCAATGGCATCGGTCAGGGTCAGGTCGGCGGCGCAGGCGCCGTCCTGCGTCGGGTAGCCGCGCAGCTTGACGCCGGCCTCGCCGCGCGAGACGAGGAAGAGGGCGATGCCGGACGGGTCGTCGACCGCGCCGCTGACGCGCGCCGGCACGATGAACGCGCCGGCGTGCGCGCCTGCCGGCACCAGCGTCTTCACCCCGCTGAGTTGCCAGGTGCCGCCGGCGTTCTTCGCGCTCGTCTCGACATGCGCGAGGCGATAGCGCGCGGCGCGCTCCTGGTGCGCGAGCACGACGCGCTCCTTGCCTTCGGCGATGCCCTGCAGCCACAGCTCGGCCGAGGGCGCACGGCCGGCGGTCAGCAGGCTCGCGCCGACCAGCGAGACCGCCGCGTACGGCTCCAGCACGATGCCGCGGCCGAGCTCTTCCATCACCACCATCGCGTCGACCGGGCCGAAGCCCATGCCGCCCTGCGCCTCGGGCACGTACAGACCGGTCAGGCCGAGCTCGGCGAGGTTGGCCCAGGCCTCCTTCGAGAAGCCGCCCGCCTTGACGATCTCGCGGCGGCGCTCGAAGCTGTAGGCCTTGTCGACCCATTTGCGCACCGTGTCGCGCAGCATTTCCTGGTCGTCGTTGAAGTCGAAGTCCATGTCAGTTCCTTGGTCGATTCGCGGCGATCAGCCGAGCACGGTCTGTGCGACGATGTTGCGCTGGACTTCGTTCGAGCCACCGTAGATCGTCGTCTTGCGCATGTTGAAGTAGGTGCCGGCCAGCGGCGCGACGAAGCTCGCGCCGACCATGTCGCCCTGCCAGCCGGCTTCCATCGCCTCGGCGATGAAGGGCACGGTCGCCGGGCCGGCCGCCAGCATCATCAGCTCGCTGTAGCGCTGCTGGATCTCGCTGCCGCGGATCTTCAGCAGGCCGGCCACGTCGAGCGCGGCCTTGCCGCTCTTCTCGGCGCTCAGCACGCGCAGCACCATCATCTCGAGCGCGACGACGTCGACCTCGAGCTTGGCGATCTCGTCGCGGAACCGTGTGTCCTGGTACACGCCCTCGGCCTTCGCGATGCGCTTCAGGCGCTCGAGTTCGCGCTTGGCGCGGTTCACGTCGGCGATGTTGGTGCGTTCGTGCGCGAGCAGGTGCTTGGCGTAGGTCCAGCCCTTGTTCTCCTCGCCGATGAGCTGGTCGGCCGGCACCTCGACGTTGTCGAACCAGACCTCGTTGACCTCGTGCTCGCCGTCCATCGTGATGATCGGGCGCACCGTGATGCCGGGGCTCTTCATGTCGATCAGCAGGAAGCTGATGCCGGTCTGCGGCTTGCCCTCGTTGCTGGTGCGCACCAGGCAGAAGATCCAGTCGCCGTACTGGCCGAGCGTGGTCCAGGTCTTCTGGCCGTTGACGAGGTAGTAGTCGCCCTTGCGTTCGGCCTTGGTCTTGACCGACGCCAGGTCGGAGCCCGAGCCCGGCTCGCTGTAGCCCTGGCTCCACCAGACCTTGCCGCTCATGATGTCGGGCAGGAAGCGCTGCTGCTGCGCGGGGGTGCCGAAGGCCATGATCACCGGCGCGACCATCACCGGGCCGAACGGCACCACCCGCGGGGCGCCGGCGAGTGCGCATTCTTCTTCGAACAGGTGTTTCTGGACCGCGTTCCAGCCCGGGCCGCCGAACTCCTTGGGCCAGGCCCAGCCGTGCCAGCCCTTCGCGCCGAGGATCTTGGCCCAGCGCTGCAGATCGTCCTTGGACAGGCGCAGCGCGTTGTGCACCTTGTGGCTGATGTCCTTCGGCAGGTTCTCGGCCACCCAAGCACGAATCTGCTCGCGGAAGGCTTGTTCTTCGGGGGTGAAATTCAGGTCCATGGAATGTCTCCGGTCGGCGCGGCCATCTTGGGGTAAGGCGTGTTTTAGCACGATCGTGCGATTTTCTTCTGTCCCTGCCGTGACAGAAGCGGCTCCCGATAATCCCTCGGATGACTCCGCCCAGCTTTCGCGCCACGGTTGTAGCACTGGCGGCCGGCCAATTGCTCTGCTGGGCGGCGCTTTATTACTCGTTTTCATCCTTCGTGCTGCCGATGCAGCAGGCCTTCGGCTGGAGCAAGCCGCAGACGATGGGCGCGTTCACGCTCGGCCTGGCCGTGTGGGGCGCGGCCACCTATGCGGCCGGCGCCGCGATCGACGCAGGCCGCGGCCGGGCCTTGATGAGCGGCGGCGCGGCGCTGGCCGGCGCGGGCTTCATCGTCTGGTCGCGCATCGACAGCCTTGCGATGCTCTACGCCGCGTGGGCGATGCTCGGCGCCGCGATGGCCGCGACGCTGTACGAACCGGCCTTCAACGTCCTGACCAAGCGTTTCCCCGACCGCTATGTGCGCGGCATCACCGCGCTGACCTTGGTCGGCGGCTTCGCAAGCACGCTGTCGTTCCCGGCCGCGGCCTGGCTGATCGCGCGCTTCGAGTGGCGCACGGCACTGGCGGTCGTCGGCGCGGTGCTGCTCGTGGTCGTCGCGCCGCTGCACGCCTGGGCGCTGCGCGGCACGCCGAAGACCACGGTGCCCAGCGCGACCCGCGACGCGGTCGCCGACGCCACGCTGCAGCAGGCGCTGCGCGAGCGTTCGTTCTGGCTGCTCACCGCGACCTTCACGCTGTATTCGTTCGCCGCGGCGGCGCTGTGGGCGCACATGATGCCGGCCTTTGCCGCGAAAGGCCGCAGCGAGGCCCAGGCGCTTGCGGTGGTCGTGTGGTTCGGGCCGGCGCAGGTGGCGGGAAGGCTGTGCTACGTCGCGTTCGGGCGCTGGATTTCGGCGCGCCGTCTCGGGCTGATGGTGCTCGGCGGCCTGCCGGTGTCGCTGGCGATCTTCGCGATCGCGGACCAGACGCCCGCGCTGCTGCTGTTCGCGCTGTTGTTCGGCGTGGCCAACGGCTTGGTCACGATCGTGCGCGGCGGCCTCGTGCCCGAGTACTTCGGCCGGCGGCATGTCGGGCGCATCAGCGGCGCGATGACCGGAATCTCGCTGCTCGCCCGCGCCAGCGCGCCGCTGCTGACGGCCTGGCTGCTGCTCGCGCTGCCGGGCTATCGCGAGATGCTGCTGGTGCTGTCCGGCGTCGGGGCGGCGGCGCTGGTCGCGTTCGCGCTGGCGCGCCGGCCGGCGAACGGGCAGGCGCTTCTCAAGGAAACGCCGGGCCGTCCCAAGTTTCCTTGACCCCCGCGGGGGGGCGGGCTGGGCGCAGCCCGGCCCTGGGGCGCTCAGTAGCGCTTCGTCAGCGTCAGCGTGTCGTTGTCGCGCTTCATCTGAAAGCGCGACAGAAAGCTGTTGCCCAGCAGGATGGCCGCCATCGGCTGCTCGCCGACCAGGCCGTCGACGTCGTAGAGCTGCACGTCGCCGACCCGCACCGACGCCAGCTTGACCCGGTACACCGTCACTACGCCGTTGGCCGTGCTGGCCGTGCCGCGTTGGCCCTTGCTGAAGTCGACCCCGAGTTCTCTCGCCTGCGCGGCACCCATCGACACGTAGGTGGCCCCCGTGTCGACGAGCAACTGCACCGACTTTCCGTTGATCGTGCCGGTCGTGAAGAAGTGGCCGCCGCTGCCCGCGGCCAGCACGATCTGCGTACCGCCCCCGTCGCTGGGCGCGCCGCCCAGGTTGACCTGCGCACCGCCCATCACGAGCGAGACGCGCTTGCCCTTGACCTCGATGACGGCATTGCCACCCGTCACCGACACGAGCTTCACGCCCTGCACCGTGGCGCCGGTGGCGACGGTGCGCGGCGCGCCGTCGATCACCAGCAGCGCCTTGTCACCCAGGCTGCCGCTCATCGACACCGATTGAGCGCACGCCGGGATCGCGACCAGCAGCGCCAGCGCCGTAAAAAGGCCGGGCGTCGCGGGCCGGGCCGCCCCAAGCCGGCCCGCATCCCCTCGGGGGATCGGCGAACGTACCCGTTCGACGAGGGGCCCCATCAGTCGCGGAAGTTGGTGAACGACAGTGGCGCGTCCGCGATCTCCTTGCGGATCAGCGCCATCGCGGCCTGCAGGTCGTCGCGCTTGGCGCCGGTGACGCGCACGGTGTCGCCCTGGATCGCGGCCTGCACCTTCATCTTGCTCTGCTTCACGAAGTTCTGGATCTTCTTCGCGGTGTCCGAATCGATGCCGTTTTTCACGACGATCAGCTGCTTGACCTTGTCGCCGCCGATCTTCTCGATCTTGGCCGTGCGGTCGAGGAAGCGGATGTCGACGCTGCGCTTGGTCAGCTTGGCGATCAGGATGTCGAGCACCTGGCCGATCTGGAAGTCGCTGTCGGCCCAGACCGTCAGTTCTTTTTCCTTCAGCTCGACGCGCGCCGACGAGCCCTTGAAGTCAAAGCGGGTACCGATCTCCTTGGCGGTCTGGTCGACGGCGTTGCGCACCTCGACGAGGTTGGGTTCGAGCACGGTGTCGAAGCTGGGCATGGTTTGAGTCTGATGAAGTCGAGCGAAGGGCCACGCGTGGCCCTGGGGGGATCGTCGAGCGTACTCGTTCGGCGAGGGCTGCAATAGGCGAAAATTGTGGCATGCAAATCGAGTCGGGCGTCAGCCTCAAACCCTACAACAGCTTCAGCTTGCCGGCAGTTGCGCACACGCTCGTGCGCATCGCGAGCGATGCCGATGTGCGCCAGGTCGTCGATCACCCCCGTCTCGGCCTCGCGCCCAAGTTCGTGCTCGGCGGCGGCAGCAACATCATCTTGACGCGCGACATGCCGCAGATCGTGCTGAAGGTCGAGGTGCGCGGCATGCGGCTGGTGACCGAGCGCGCCGACGCCTGGATCGTCGAGGCCGGTGCCGGCGAGTCCTGGCACGAGTTCGTCGCCTACACGCTGGCCAACGGCTGGCCGGGTCTCGAGAACATGGCGCTGATCCCGGGCACGGTCGGCGCTGCGCCGGTGCAGAACATCGGCGCCTACGGCATCGAGCTGAAGGACCGGTTCGAGTCGCTGGATGCGGTCGACCTGGTCACTGGCCGCAGCGTCACGCTGTGGCCCGAGATCTGCGCGTTCGGCTACCGCGACAGCGTGTTCAAGCATTCGCTAGCCAACCGCAGCGTGATCACACGCGTGCGCTTTCGCTTGCCGAAACCCTGGCAACCGGTGCTGGGCTACCTCGATCTCGAACGCAAGATGCATGACACCGGCAACCGCAGCCCCTCGGCACAGCAGATCTTCGACTGGGTCTGCGCGATCCGCCGCGCCAAGCTGCCCGACCCGCAGGTGATCGGCAACGCCGGCAGCTTCTTCAAAAACCCGGTCGTGACCCCCGAACAATGCCGCGACATCATCGGCCGCGACCCCGAGATCGTGCACTACCCCATGCCCGACGGCAGCATCAAGCTCGCCGCCGGCTGGCTCATCGACGCCTGCGGCTGGAAGGGCAAGAGCATGGGCCAGGCCGGCGTCTACGAGAAGCAGGCGCTGGTGCTGGTGAACCGCGGCCACGCGATCGGCTCGGAGGTCATGCTGCTCGCCGGCGCGATCCAGGAGAGCGTCTACGGCCGCTTCGGGATCCGGCTGGAGCCCGAGCCGCTGGTGGTGTGAGCCTGCCCGAACAGGCGCGCGGCGCCTAGGGTGTGCCGGCGAGCAGCCCGGTCGTCCGGCACTCGGCGCGGCTGAGTTCGAAGGCCTCTTCGAGCCGGTCGAGCAGGGGCTCGAGCTCGTCCGGGTGCGGCCCGACGACACTGGTTTGCAGATGCTGCGCGGCGCCGCTGAGCGCGCGCAGACCCAGGCTCGCGGAGGCACCCTTGAGCGAATGCGCACGGCTGCGCAGCTCGGCCTGCGAGGCCGTGGCCACGGCCTGACGCAGCGCCGCGACGGTGGTCGCGCGTTCGTCGAAGAAGCGGCCCAGCAGCTCGGCGTAGCGCGGACCGGTCAGGGCCTGCATCACGTCGTTGACGGTGGCCATGTCGAGCATCGACGCGGTTGCGGCGGCGTCTGCGGCCGGTGGCGCGACCGGCTCGGGCAAGGTCGACGCCGACCCGGTGCCGTAGCGCTGCAAGGCCTCGCGCAGCTGCGGCAGGTGCGCCGGCTTGGTCAGGAAGCCTTCCATGCCGGCCTCGCGCGCCAGCTCGCGCGAGGCCTGGAACGCGTCGGCGGTGAGCGCGACGATCGGCACGCGGCCCTGCGGTGCCGGCATCTCGCGGATCGTGCGCGCTGCGGTGAAACCATCCATGTCGGGCATGTGCAGGTCCATCAGCACCACATCGAAGGCTTGGTCGGGCGGCTGGGTCTGCACCGCGAGCACCGCGCCGTGACCGTCGCCGACGAAGACGCCGTGGTGGCCGAGCTTCTCGAGCACCGCTTCGAGGTAGGCGCGATTCACCGCGTGGTCCTCGGCGACGAGCACGCGCAAGGGGCGCGTGTGGGTGGTCGCGGTCGCGGCCCCGGCGTCGCTGGCCTGGATCGGCGCGCTGGTCGACATCAGCGGCAGCGAGACGGTGAACGTGCTGCCCCGGCCGAGCGTGCTCTGCACGGTGATGTCGCCGCCCATCAGACGCGCCAGATCGCGCGAGATCTGCAGGCCCAGCCCGGTGCCGCTGGTGCGCCGCGACGGGCGTTCGTCGCCCTGCATGAAGCGCTGGAACAAGCGTGCCTGGGTCGCGTCGTCCATGCCGACGCCGGAATCGATCACCTTGAAGTCGATCCGGCCGGCACCGCCGTCGGCCACGCTCAGCATGACCTCGCCGGCGCTGGTGAACTTCAGCGCGTTGCTCAGCAGGTTGAACAGGATCTGCCGCACGCGGGTTGGATCGGCGCGCACCCAGCGCGGCACGTCGGGCGCCACGTCGATGCGCAGCACCAGCCCCTTGGCCATCGCCTGGGCGCGCATCAGCGCATCGACCTGGTTCAGCAGCTGCATCAGGTCGATCGTCTGCGGCGCGACCTGCAGCTTGCCGGACTCGAGCTGCGAGATATCGAGGATGTCGTTCAGGATTGCGAGCAGGTGGTGCGCGGACTCGCGCGCGGTGTCCAGGTAGACCGACTGTTTCGGTGTGAGCCGGCTGTCCTGCAGCAGCGACATCATGCCCAGCATGCCGTGGAACGGCGTGCGGATCTCGTGGCTCATGTTCGCGAGGAACGCGCTCTTCGCGCGGTTCGCGGCCTCGGCGTCGTGGCGCGCCACGCCCAGGCTCTCGGCGAGCGCCTCCAGGCTGCGCCGGCGTTCGGTCAGCGTGCGCAGCTGGCGCAGCACGATGAACGCCAGCACCAGCAGCAGCACGACCTGGAACACCGTCAGCGCCACGCCCAGCTCGCTCTGCTGGCGCACCGCCGCGTTGCGCTCGGTGGCGCGCTGGTAGAGCAGGTGCGAGGCGCCCAGCGAGAGGTCGTGCAGCGGCACGTTCAGCGCCTCCAGCTGGACCATCAGCTGCTGCCCGTTGACGGCATTCAGCGCCTCGGTGGGTGGCTGGCCCAGCACGATGTCGGCCTGCTTGATGAAGGCCCGCACCTGCGCCATTGCCGGCTGGTACGCGCTCTGGTCCTGCATGATGCCGGCGGCGCGCGGGTGGTCGACCAGGCCGATGCGGCTGACGAAGATGTCGTAGCGCAGCTGGACCTTGTCCGCGCCCTGGTGCTGCGGGTCGGCGAGGTAGCGCTGCAGCTCGCTGCGCAGGCGCAATTGTTCGGTCTCGAGCTGCGAGAAGCTCCAGCCGAGCGCATCGTTCTGGTAGTGTGAGGCGGTGTCGAGCAGCTTGTACTGGCGCCACTGGACATAGGCCACCGCGAGCACCACCAGCGCGAGCACGCCGATCACCGCGAACAACCACACGCGTTGCGGCTGGGCGCCGCGGTCAGCCTCCCCGTCGGCCCTCATCATCGCAACTCGAGGCTCCTGAGTTGCCACACGGCGCGGCTGTAGTGCACCGCGTTGCGCAGTTCGGGTCGATCGCTGAACGGAAAGATAATGACCAGCGGGCCTTTCTCGCGCACCGGCATCGGCTGGTCGTCCAGCAGGTACGCGATCATCGCGTCGTTCTTGATCAGCTCATCGGTGGGCATGTCGGCGCGGTAGTCGTTCAATGCGATGGCGCGGGCGATGCCGGCCTTGGAGCCGACCGCGTCGAGCAGGTCGCGCACCAGCACGCCGGTGAACTTGCGCGGTTGGGGGAACCATGGCGTCTTGGTCGAGAAGCTGCGCTGCGGCAGCGTCGCGAGCAGCGCCATGTCGAACGACGCGGCGCCGTTGTCGTTCGGGTGCGTCAGCGCGCCGGTGACGGACAGGATCACCGGGCCCTTTGGTGCATCCAGCGCGAGCGCCGGCGCGTGCAGCAGCGCGGCGATCAGCAGCGCACCGGCTGTGCTGAGCCAGGGCCGACCGGTGCTGCGCGAAGTGTCCATTCCGACAATTTTCGCATGGCGGAGCCGCCCGCCCGGGGGCGGCGCGGCCACCGCCGCCCGAGGCGCCCGGTGTCGCGGCTAGAACGTGAACGGCTTGCTCAGCGCCACGTACAGCGTGCGCCGTGGCGCGAACTGCGGTGCGCCGACGCCGATGCCGCTGCCGTCGCGCAACTCGTAGCTGCGATCGAACAGGTTGATCGCCGAGACGCGCAGGTCGAACTTGCCGACGCCGCCGAGCTCGAAGCCGCGCGACACCGAGGCGTTCACCTGCGCGAAGCCGGGCAGGTGCTCGGTGTTGGCAAAGCCGTTGCGCAGCCCGCTGCCGTAGAGCACGTCGGCGCCGAGCACGGTGCTGTCGTTGAACCGGTACGACACGCCGGCCGAGGCCGCGAGCGTCTGCTCGTGGTCCAGGTGCACCCAGTTGTTCTGGATGTAGGCGAGCTCGTCCGTGTCGAAGTTGAACTGGCCGGTCTCGATGCCCTTCCCGCGCGCCGAGGTCAGGCTCACGTTGGCGTAGGCCGACAGCTGCTTTTCCTTGTACGAGGCCGACAGCTCGAGGCCGTAGATCCGACCCTTCTCGTAGTTGAACGCCGAGTAGATCAGCGCGTTGCCGAACTGGCCTTCGTCCTGCAGGTGCGCGACCTGGCGGTAGTAGGCGTCGGCGCCGAGCGTGATGCTCGGCGTGAGCTGGTGCGACACCCCCAGGTCGAAATAGTTCGAGCGCTCGGAGCGCACGGCGGTGTTCGCGTCCGACGGCAGTGCGTTGGTCGTGCCGAGGAATTTCTCGACCGAGGTCGTGTCGATCTTCTCGGTCGGCGGCGGCGTGAAGTAGCGCGCGTAGCCGGCATGCACACGCGTGTCCTCGCCCAGCTGGTAGACCAGCCCGAGGCGCGGGCTGAGCTGCGACTCGCTGACGACGGTGTTGACGTGGTCGTAGCGCAGCCCGTAGTTCACCGTCAGCGCCTTCGTCGGCTGCCATTCGTCCTGCAGGTAGACGCCGATCAGATTGCCGCCGATGCGGCTGTCGTCCTGGATCGTCAACGGCACGTCGCTGGTCTGGTTGCCGTCGGCATCGGCCGGAAACACGGCCGAACTGTTCGCGACCGTGCTGCGTTCGTGTTGCACGAACAGGCCGCCGCGCAGCGTGTGCTGGGCGTTGAGCTGGCGGCTGAGGTCGAACTGCAGGCCGGTCGCGACGTTCCTGCGCGTCACGTCGGCCGCGACGCCGTTGTAGGTCAGGTCGCCGACCGGGTCGGGCTGGTAGTGCACGCTGCTCGTGCGGTTGAAGAGCGAGACCTGGTAGTCGGTCGCCTCGTCGAGGCTCGACTGGAAGGTCAGCACCTGGAAGTTGTTGCGCTCGCGCTGGTTGGCATCGAGGTCGGTCGAGGCCGGCGGCGTCGCGCCGGCGAGCGTGAAGCTCGGCGACTCGCCCGGCACGTTCGGGATCTGGAACTTGCTCTGCGCGCTGCCCAGCATCAGGCTCACGCGGCTGCGCTCGCCCAGCAGGTAGCTGAGGTAGGCGAAGCCCTTGCCCTGGCGGGTGTCGTCGTGCAGCGCATCGGTCGAGGCGGTCGGGTTCTCGATGCCGATGCGGTTCTTCAGCCACGAGCCGGTCACGAAGTACTGCAGATTGCCCTCGGTGCCGCCGATCTCGGCGCTCGTCTCCACATGGCCGCGGCTGCCGACGACCACGTCGACGCTGCCGGCATTCGCCATGTCCGCGCCCTTGGTGCGGATGTCGACCACACCGGCGGTGCGGTAGCCGTACTGCGCCGGCAGCGCGCCGGTGAGCACGTTGACCTGGTCGGCGAAGCGCGTGTCCAGCGCCTGCCCGAAACCGCTGATCGATTCGGGGATGACGACGCCGTTGATGCGGTACTGCAGGTTCGCGTGGTCGCCGCGCACATGCAGCTGCCCGTACGAATCGCCGACGACGCCGGGCGCACGCAGCAGCACCTGGTTCAGCGGCGTGGCGTCGCCCAGCGGCAGCTTGTCGATGTCGGCCTTGTCGAAGCGGTAGATCGTGCTGCCGGTGTCGGGCGAGAGCGAGCTGCGGGCCTCATCGAGGCGCTGGCGCTGCGCCTTCACCTCGACGCGGTCGAGCTGGGTGGGCGCCGCGGCGGACGCGGCGGTGGCGGAAGCGGAGGGGGGCGCGACGGCATCGGCCGCGTGCGCATGCGCGCAGGCCAGCGCGACGGCGCCGGCCAGGGTGGTCAACTTGAACATGGTGATCCTGTCTGAACGATGACGGCCCCTCGATCGATGAATACATCGATCGATCCCCCATGGGGATGCGGGCCGGCTTGGGGCGGCCCGGCGCTCGGCCCGCCAAATGCGACGCCTGAGCGTCGCTCCCAATGGCTCAGGACAGGATCGGAGGGGCTCTCGAATGAAAGGCCAGCCGCAACGCGGCCGGCGCGACGCTCGCCGGCGGCAGCGCGACCAGCGCGTGCCGCGCGAACGAGATGGGCACGGCCGCAAAGCTGCTGGTCGCGGCCGCGCCGATGTCGGCCAGCGCCAGGCACTCGTCGCAATGCTCGGCCGGCGCGGTCTTGGACGACGCCTTCGCCTGCGTCGCCTCGACCGCGTGCGACAACCAGTGCAGCGCCGCCTGCTGCTGCGCGAACAGCAGCGCGAGCGCGAGCAGGCCGCGGCCGAGCAGGGTTTTCAGCGATGAAGGGATCGCACGCATCGGCGCGATCCTAACTCAGCGACATGCGTTCTCGATCTCGCCGCCTGCCGATGATCACGGCTTGCCGGTCAGCCGCAGCACCTCGGTCGACACGTCGCCGGTGAGCAGGCCGGTCGCGGCGTAGATGCCGAGCTTCTCGCGCGTGTCGGCGATGTCGAGGTTGCGCATCGTCAGCTGGCCGATGCGGTCCTGCGGCGAGAAGGTCGATTCGCCCTTTTCCATCGTCAGGCGTTCGGGCTTGTAGGTGAGGTTGGCCGACACCGTGTTCAGGATCGAATAGTCGTTGCCGCGCCGCAGCTCGACCGTGACCTCGCCGGTGACCGCGCGCGCGACCCAGCGCTGCGCCGTCTCGCGCAGCATGATGGCCTGCGGGTCGAACCAGCGCCCTTGATAGAGCAGGCGGCCGAGGCGCCGGCCGTGGTCGCGGTACTGCTCGATCGTGTCCTCGTTGTGGATGCCGGTGACCAGGCGCTCGTAGGCGATGAACAGCAGCGCGAGGCCCGGCGCCTCGTAGATGCCGCGGCTCTTGGCCTCGATGATGCGGTTCTCGATCTGGTCGCTCATGCCCAGGCCGTGGCGACCGCCGATGCGGTTCGCTTCCATCAGCAGATCGACCAGGCTCGCGTACTCGACGCCGTTGAGCGCGACCGGACGGCCCTCGTCGAAACGCACCGTGACCTCTTCGGCCTTCACGACGACGTCGTCGCGCCAGAACGCGACCCCCATGATGGGCTGCACGATCTTCATGCCGCTGTTCAGGTGCTCGAGGTCTTTCGCCTCGTGCGTCGCGCCGAGCATGTTCGAGTCGGTCGAGTAGGCCTTCTCGGCCGACATCTTGTACGCGAAGCCGGCCTGCGTCATGAAGGCCGACATCTCGGCGCGGCCGCCGAGCTCGTCGATGAAGAGCTGGTCGAGCCAGGGCTTGTAGATCTTCAGCGACGGGTTCGCGAGCAGGCCGTAGCGGTAGAAGCGCTCGATGTCGTTGCCCTTGAAGGTGCTGCCGTCGCCCCAGATGTTGACGTTGTCTTCCTTCATCGCCGCGACCAGCATCGTGCCGGTGACGGCGCGGCCCAGCGGCGTGGTGTTGAAGTAGGTGACGCCGGCGGTCGAGATGTGGAACGCGCCGCTCTGCAGCGCCGCGATGCCCTCGGCCGCGAGCTGCGTGCGGCAGTCGACCAGGCGCGCTGCTTCGGCGCCGTAGAGCATCGCCTTGCGCGGGATCTCGTCGTAGTCCGGCTCGTCGGGCTGGCCGAGGTTGGCGGTGTAGGCGTAGGGAATCGCGCCCTTGTTGCGCATCCAGTGCAGCGCGGCGCTGGTGTCCAGCCCGCCCGAGAACGCGATGCCGACTTTCTGCCCGGCGGGCAGGTGCTGAAGAATGGTTGCCATGGTGGGATGGGGTGCGCGTCTGAGCGCAACGGTGTGGAGTTTCGGCGTGTCGAGCCCCTGATTTTAGGTGCAAGCCCGAGGGGCGACCCCTTACACTGACGCGCGCTCATTCCGACGCGTTGCCCGTCAGGCCCATGACCGACGAATCGACACCATCCCCGACCCTGCCGGCCCGGCCCGGCCACGAGTCGCTGCCGCACGGCACGCGCTTCGGCGAGTTCGAGATCATCCGTGTGCTCGGGGTCGGCGGCTTCGGTGTGGTCTACCTCGCGAACGACTACTCGCTCGAGCGCCAGGTCGCGCTGAAGGAGTACATGCCCGCGTCGCTCGCGGTGCGCGGTGACGGCGCGCGCATCACGTTGCGCTCGGAGTCGATGGCCGAGACCTACGCGGTCGGCCTGCGTTCGTTCGTCAACGAGGCGCGGCTGCTCGCGCGCTTCGACCACCCGTCGCTGGTCAAGGTCTACCGCTTCTGGGAGGACAACGGCACCGCGTACATGGTGATGCCGTACCTGCAGGGCACCACGCTGCGCGACACGCGCCGCTCGATGCCGAACCCGCCCGACGAGGCGTGGATCCGCGCCGTGCTCGACCCGATGCTCGACGCGCTCGAGCAGCTCCACGGCGCGGGCGTGTTCCACCGCGACGTCGCACCCGACAACATCCTGCTGCCGCCCAGCGGCGCGCCCATCCTGCTCGACTTCGGCGCCGCGCGGCGCGTCATCAGCGACCGCACGCAGTCGCTCACCGCGATCCTGAAACCCAGCTACGCGCCGATCGAGCAATACGCCGACATGGCCGGCATGCGGCAGGGGCCGTGGACCGATCTGTACGCGCTCGGCGCGGTGATGCACTTCCTGCTGTTCGGCGCGCCGCCCGCGCCGGCGACCGCGCGCGCGGTGCAGGACGACGCCGAGCAGATCGAGCAGCGCGTCGTCGCCGGCGTCTCGCCGCGCTTCATGAGCCTGGTCGCGTGGATGCTCGGCGTGCGGCCGCTCGAGCGGCCCCAGAGCGTCGCGATGGTGCGGGCCGCGCTGCGTGGCGAACTCGCGATCCCGTCGCGCGTGCGCCGCGATGTCACGGTGCCAGGCGACACCGCGCTGATGTCGGTCGCGTCGCCGGCCCCGTTCGCCGCGACGCGGGCCGAGGCGCCGTTCGAGGCGACGCTGCGCGTCGAAGGTTCGTATTCGGCGCCGACGCGCCTGGACACGGCACACCAGCCGACACGGCTCGACACGGCGCACCAGCCGACGGTCGTCGTGAGCCCGACGATGGGCACCGCGCGCGTCGACGCGCCGGCGCCCGCGCCCGCGCTACCGCCGTCGGCCACGGCCGATCGCACTGCGCCGCCGATCACGTCGCCCGTTGCGACCGCCGAAGCACGGTCGCCGAGCGGCAGGACGGCGGTGATCGCGGCGCTGATCGTGGTCGTGGCGATCGCGGGCGTGGCGCTGTGGCAGTTCGGCGGCTTCGGCAACCGCACCGCGCCGGTGGCCGCGCAAGCCACGCCGGCGCCGACGGTGACCGCGGCACCCGATGTCGGCCCGACGATCGCGAACGTCGCCAGCGTGCCGCAGTGGGGCAGTGGCGCGTCCGCGCCCAAGCCACCTAGTCGTTGATCGACGACAGGAACTGCTTCAGCTCGGCCGTCTGCGGCGCGCCGAAGAGTTGCTCCGGCGGGCCGACCTCGTGAATGCGGCCCGCGTGCATGAACACCAGCCGGTCCGAGACCTTGCGTGCGAAGCTCATCTCGTGCGTCACCATCAGCAAGGTCATGCCCTCGTCGGCGAGCGACTCGACGACGCGCAACACCTCGCCGACCAGCTCCGGGTCGAGCGCCGACGTGATCTCGTCGCACAGCAGCACGGCCGGCTCCATCGCCAGCGCGCGTGCGATCGCGACGCGTTGCTGCTGACCGCCCGAGAGCTGGTCGGGCTGCGCGTCGAACTTCTCGGCCAGGCCGACGCGCGCGAGCAGCTTCTTCGCCTGCGCCACCGTCGCGTCGGCATGGCGCTTCTTCACCAGCGTCGGCGCGAGCATCACGTTGCGGCCCACGCTCAGGTGCGGGAACAGGTTGAAGCCCTGGAAGATCATGCCGACGTGCTGGCGCAGCGTGCGCATCGCGTTCGCATTGCCGTGCAGCAGCGGGTTGCCATCGACGCTCAACGTGCCTTCGTTGAACACCTCCAGCCCGTTGATGCAACGCAGCAGCGTGCTCTTGCCCGAGCCGCTCTTGCCGATGATCGCGATCACCTCGCCGCGCTTGACGGACAGGTCGATGCCTTTCAGCACCTCGTTCGTGCCGAAGCGCTTGCGCAGCCCCTTGATCTCGACGATGCCGGTCGAGATGGGCGATTCAGCGGTGGCCATGCAGTTTGCTCTCCAGGGATTTGCTCCACGCCGAGATCGGATAGCAGAGCGCGAAATACATCAGCGCCAGACAGGCGTAGACGGTGAACGGGCGGAAGGTCGCGTTCGTGATCATCGTGCCCGCCTTCGTCAGTTCGACGAAGCCGATCACCGAGGCCAGCGCCGTGCCCTTGATCACCTGCACCAGAAAGCCCACCGTCGGCGGCACCGCGACGCGCAGCGCCTGCGGGCCGATCACGTAGCGCAGCTGCTCGCGCAGGTTCAGCGCGAGCGCGGCCGAGGCCTCCCACTGCCCCTTGTGGACCGAGGCGACGCAGCCGCGCCAGATCTCGGTCAGGAACGCGCTCGTGTACAGCGTCAACGCGAGTGTCACGGAAATCCAGGAAGAGACGTTGACGAAGAGACCGACACCGAAGTAGGCAAGGAACAGCTGCATCAGCAATGGCGTGCCTTGAAAGAGCTGGACGTATGCGCTGATTAGCGTTTCCGCACCACGCAGCTTCGCAATGCGTACGATCAGTAGTGCCAGCCCAACCAACCCTCCGCCGACAAAGGCAATCAACGACAGCAGCACTGTCCAGCGTGCTGCGAGTAGCAGGTTGCGGAAGATGTCCCATATCGAGAAGTCGACCATTCTTACCTCCCGAAGATGAACCGCGGACCGGCCCAGTTGAGCAGCCGACGTAGCGCTATCGCCATCGGAAGGTAGAGAAGCGTGCCAATGAAGTAAGCCTCGAAAGAGCGAAAATTCCGTGACGAGATCAAGTTAACGGCTTGCTGCAATTCCGGCACCGAGATCTGCCCGCACACCGCCGAGCCCAGCATCACGATGATGATCTGGCTCACCAGCGCCGGCCAGACACGCTTCAGCGCCGGCGGCAGCACGACGCGCGTGAACACCTGCATCTCGGTCAGCGCGAGGCTTTGCGCCGCCTCGATCTGGCCCTTGGGCGTCGTCGCGATGCCGGCACGCACGATCTCGGCCGCGTAGGCGCCGAGGTTCACGACCATTGCCAGCACCGACGCGAGCTCGGGCGAGAGCCTCACGCCGATGCCCGGCAGCCCGAAGAACAGGAAGAACAGCTGCACGATGAACGGCGTGTTGCGGATCAGCTCCACATACGCGCCGACGATGGGTTTCAGCCACGCGGGGCCGTGCACGCGCGCCCAGGCGCAGGCCACGCCCAGCGTCACGCCGACGCTCGCCGAGATGGCGGTCAGCACGAGTGTGGCCCCCACGCCCTTGACGAGCAGCGGCCACTCCGCGAGCACCGCGGGGAAGTCGAAGGCGATCACGGGCGGATCAGGCGGCGATCAGGACGGCAGATCGCCGAGCGGCCGGCCGAGCCACTTCAGTGCCATCTTGTTCAGCTCGCCCGAGGCCTTCGCCGCGGTGATGATCTCGTTGACCTTCAGGCGCAGCTTGTCCTCGCCCTTGGCCACGCCGATGTAGTTGGGCGAGTCCTTCAGCAGCAGCTTGAACT
>Ga0307517_10005245_pt1 | contig 19601 bp, 16 predicted proteins | sample 23_EM_MG_FD_194515 | JGI IMG/M metagenome (GOLD analysis project Ga0307517, IMG submission 194515) | Populus trichocarpa ectomycorrhiza microbial communities from riparian zone in the Pacific Northwest, United States - 23_EM | ecosystem: Host-associated > Plants > Roots > Unclassified | place... | reverse complement strand
GCCCTGACGACTTCCGCCGATAGGCACAGAAGGCCACTTCTTCGGATGAGCGAGCAGAGACGATGACTTCTCCGGACACGCAGAGACGACGAGTTCTTCTGATACGCCGTGACGAGTTACCCGGACAGCCAGAGAAGACCACTTCTTCGGCTACGCAGAGACGTCGAGTCGCCTTGCTCGGATACGCGCAGACCACTTGTGTGGATACGCAGAGAAGACGACTTCTCCGGACAAGCAGAGACGACGAGTTCTTGGGATACGCCGAGACAACTTCCCTGGACACCCAGAGAAGACAACTTCTTCGGATACGCAGAGACGTCGAGTCGACTTCCTCGGATATGCAGAGATGACTTTCGCTGATACGCAGAGACGACGACTTCCCCGGAGACCTAGAGATGACGAGTTCTGTGGATACGCAGAGACCACTTTCGCGGATACGCAGAGACTACAACTTCGCCAGTCACCCAGGGACGACAACTTCTTCGGATAAGCAGGGACGACTTTCGCGGATAAGCAGAGACGACGACTTCCCCGGACACCTAGAGACGACGAGGTCTTCGGATACGCAGAGAAGATGACTTCTTCGGATACGCAGAGAAGATGACTTCTTCGGATACGCAGAGACGTCCAGTCGACTTCCCCGGGTACGCAGAGACGGGTTCCGTGGATACGCAGCGCGGTCGGCTTCTTCGGATAAGCAAAGACGTATTCCTCCTGATACCTGCTACCAATTGTCATCCTAATACAGTGAGTGAGGACGGACTGCATATTCACCAATTACCCTAACCTTAAAACGCAGAACGGCCTTTCTGGGAATTAAGGTTAGGGTTACCTAGACAAAACGCGCAGAGGCGCTAACCTCCGGATTCTAGTTTACGTTTCTCATCCTACTCGGAAAGCCCATCCTAACCTTAATAGGGAGGCTTCCGGGAATACGGAGAGACCACTTCCCCGGATATGCACAGATGACGACTTTCCCGGAGATTCAGAGAAGATGACTTCCCCGGACACCCACAGACGACGAGTTCTTGGGACACGCAGAGAAGACGACTTCCTCGGATTCGCAGAGATGACTTTCGCAGATACGCCGAGACGATGACTTCCCCGGACACCCAGAGATGACTAGTTCTTCGGATACGCAGAGACGACTTTCGGGGATAGGCAGAGAAGGTGACTTCTTCGGATAGGCACAGAAGGCGACTTCTCCGGATCTGCTGAGACGACTTCCGCGGTAACGCAGTGATGACGACTTCCTCTGATACCCAGAGATGACTTCCGTGGATACGCAGCGCGGTCGGCTTCTTCGGATAAGCAAAGACGTATTCCTCCTGATACCTGCTACCAATTGTCATCCTAATTCAGAGAGTGAGGACGGACTGCATATTCACCAATAACCCTAACCTTAAAACGCGGAACGGCCTTTCTGCGAATTAAGGTTAGGGTTACCTAGACAAAACACGCAGAGGCGCCAACCCACGGATTCTAGTTTTCATTTCTCATCCTACTCGGAAAGCTCATCCTAACCTTAATAGGGAGGCTTCCCCGAATACGTAGAGAGGACTTCCCTGGATATGCATAGATGACGACTTTCCCGGAGATTCAGAGAAGACGACTTCCCCGGACACCCAGAGTCGACGAGTTCCCCGGATACGCAGAGACCACGGCTTCTTTGGATACGAAGAGAGGTATTCCTCCTGATTCCTTCTAGCTTTTCTCATCTCAATACGAACAGTCAGGACATGCTGCGTGTTCAACAATAACCCAACCTTAATTTGCAGAAAGGCCTTTCTGCGTATTCAGGTTAGGGTTACTTACCCACACACTCAGCGACGCTGTCCTCCGGATTCTGACGACCCCTTCTCCTGCGAATCCTGATTAGGGTCAAAAGACAACTATTTGATACTGTGTATGACTCCGAGTTTAAAACAAGAACCATTAACCTATATTTGGGTTTACAATTGAATCTGTGTTGGTATGCGAGGAGTGCTGCGTGTGTCCGGGATCTAGCATCATGATTAATCACTCAGATATATCATGTCTGTAGATGTCACCTATACCGCACTGGGGGTTGAGCTGGTCCGCTGCCACCATGATCCTTGTGTATATCATTCCGACCAGCTAGGTCGCATACGCCAAGATTCAAAATTCATTCAGAGCGCGTTAAAGTACCTTTCGGATGTTTTATTCATAACACTATCGGAGTCAAGATTTAAACAATACAAGCTATGATAGCGAATACGGATTCTAGACACCCACGACCTATGCAAGGGACACCCACCATACCCTCCCTTACCGATTGGTTTTGGAAAGGCCAAACCAGTAACTAGGATGAATTCGCCAGCCCCCTTTCACGGTCAGTGCAAAGCCATCCACTATGAGCCCGCGCGCAATCTCATCTACAGTTGGTGGGCGTCCCAATCCCGGAATGTAGAGGTAATATGTTGACCCAGTGATCAAACTTCGGGAGAGATGCAGAAATGACAGCACCGATTCTCGTTTGGTACTGATCCACTCCCTTGGCTGGATTGGTCCGAGCTCTATCTTCCACCCTATCGCCGGTAGGCATTTGCGGGCCACCTGGTGAATTGTTAGAAGGCCACCATCCTTGACAGTGGGAAATTCGAACGCGTAGCTTACCTCCAGCCCTTGATCCTCCAGGCCCACCCCTGGTTCCTCATTGACCCAGTTGTATAGCCGCGCACGTTGCTCGGCGACAGAAATGTGTAATCCCAGGATGCCCGTTTCCCCCTCAATCGCTGCAAGAACCTCACGGCACCCATTTTCCCATACCTCTTTGTCGCCCACTGCTTCTCGGAGTTTGTCCAACCCAGTATGGGGCACAGGTGGGTGTAGCAGGACTCGGCCTAGAACGCTATCCAATGCCCTGAAGCCGTCCAACGATCTTGAATTGTGTAAAGCGCAAAAGAAATCCATCAAAAGTGATGTAATTACTCTATCCGGGAGCAGATCCTGCAGCACATGTAACCCGAACCGCTGGCCGGTGCCGATCTGAACTTCGTCCCCTTTCCTACGTTCCTTTAAATTACGGAGCCATATACCCACGTCTTCCACCTCATTCGCAGGCTCAACGTCCACAGACTGTATCATCGGGCTAATGTGAAGGGGGTGATGCAACCAGGGGAGAGTAACGGTTGGGTAGTTCTGTTCGGGAACTAATCGGAGCTCGTTGGGTTGAGGGCTAGCCTCCAGCACGAGTTTCTCCTCGCGGCAAACAGTCTCCCAGTTCTTCAAGGTATCATCTGGCAGAGGCTGGGTCCTCATCCAATACACGAGTTGGGCACCAGTGACGGTTGGCCAAGTGGCCCCGAACAGCCTGGCAACCGCCAGATGCCCACTCACATGTGTGAAGGACCACCAAGTGGGGGAAAGAGAAAGTGTTGTGGCAAGGTCACTCGTCACATGGCTAAACTTGGCCAGTTCACGGGCCGTCGTCACGACCCCACGTTCACCGACAGCGATCATAAGAAGCGCGGGAGCCCCGAGGCTTTGTGCCAGTGTTAAAAATGCCTCCCCATACCCTATACGGTCTCTAAAGGTCCTGAGCGTCGTACGCAATGCTTTCTCCCCGCCCAGGGTCTCATAGTAGAACTGCCATTCGGTTTCCATAGGGCCATCAGCAACTCTCTCACGAGAATGTTGCTCCCACATTGGCCTAATGGTGTTTTTATGGATCAGGTGGAGGGCAATTGTCGCCATTACCTGGCGGAGGGCGATCTGGCGGGCACCCTCACGGCAGACCTTCATCATGGCGTTGGCCCAAAGGCCAGCTGCCTTTGCAAGCAGCAGGCGGTTAGGCCGCAGCACAGCTTTGTTGACATCTGATTCCACTAGACTCACGTATCCTATCGGGAAATCCATATCTTCCGTGGAACAAATCTTGCCTAGTAAATCCAGGGCCCCAGCCATTGTCCTGGTGTTGGTGTAAAATCGGAACAGGCGCTGCACCGTCTCTCTATCCTGCTCCTTTCGGTGCTTACCCAAGAAAATCTTACTCTGCACGGCTCTGTAGTTCGTGACCTCGCACAACAAGATGAAGCCATCGCTGAAGTCTGTTACGAGCGGCTCAGCACTCGAATCAGTCTCTGAGGAAGAATCAGTCTCTGAGGAAGAATCGGTCTCTGGGGAAGGATCTGTCTCTGAGGAAGGATCGGTCTCCGAGGAAGAATCCGGATCCAGAGTTGTAACCGCGTGTCTCTTGTCTGTATTGTCTCGTCTTTTATGTGGCCCTTGAATGTTGGGATCAGCTTCCGCCGGGCGCTTCCGGATACCCGGCGGCTTACGCGCAGAGGCCGGGGGCAGCAGTATGCTGCTAGAAGGAAGCGCCTCACATCCTACGGTCCCGCTACCCCTATCTCTAGTGTTGGCCATCAGCTCCCCAGACGCTTGGCTGTCTTCTTCCTCCTCCTCCAGCCCATCAGGGTCTTCTTCATAGCCATTGTGAACAATGACTCCCGCTTCACTGTTTGCCTCTGCGTGGCTGAGTGCTTGGGGTTCCTCTGCACTCTGATGAGGTCGTTGTCCGGAAATACCGGTATGCATACCCCCTCCTGCCTCAAGCATGGGTGACCCATTTCTATCCGCCTCCATCAATGCCGGAAGAGCGGGCTGACCAGTTTCTTCAGAGCCTGCATCAGGTTCGCCTGTGTCAGCGGTTAGTAGAACAGGCTCGCTGTTGGCGTGTGGTGCACTCCTGAATGTAGTTCCATCCCGCTCCATGGATGCTGGCTGAGCTAACAAGCTACTTGCCGTCGAGCTTCCCTCGGATTCGCATGCAGCTGTATTCGTAGATGCATGCCTGTCATTCGCACATTGTGCACCCAAAGGTCCCACCTCAAGCTCCGGCCCCCTTGTGCTAACTGCCCCTGAGACCGGTGAAGAAATGTCTGGTTCAAGCGGAGCTCCGCTTCCATCTCTCCCCGAGCTGGACGTGGGAAACACGTCATAGCCGGCATTTCTCAGCACTGATCGGATGCGAGATTCAGACCAACAGCCCAGGATGCGGGCAACGAGAGAACAGGACTGCATAACGGTTCAATTAGAAGAATAACGGAAGGGCCGTGGAGTAGAATTCCAAACCTGTTCTCTTGCTGCAAATGCAGTAAGATCGTGTTCAGAGTGAAGCAACTGCGCCACTTGATCCGCTAGACCAATATCCTTTGCGCTCACGGTCAGTGCAACTGCCAAAAAATTAGGATTCGAGCCTACTTGTTCCATCTGGATGAGGCGTTCGTAAATTTTAGAACTAGACAGTTACGGAAACAGACATGCAGATTACTTTGGCATTTGCAGCTGTGTTGTCGTGGAAATGATGGGTGGGGTGGTGATGGAAGTGTGGGGTGGAAGTGGTGGAGGAAGGAGGGTGGGAGAGGGAAACCCAGTCTGGATAGTGAACGGGAATGAAAAGCTTGGAGGGTGGAAAAGAGAAATGGCGGGTTGCTAGGTGCGCAAGCGATGCGTGTGGCACCCATTCTTGAGCCTTCTTAACCGGCACCCTCACTCAAGCGGCGCGCGTGGGCCACAAACTCAATGCTCGCGATTGCGGGCACCACCTCTTGCATCTTAGGCTTTTGACATGACATGTGCAGGCCGCATGGCATTTGGGGCTGGAATCAGCCAGCCTAGCTGGAGGGCAGAGTCGTGCAACATTCCGAGTGATCGGACATGATCCCAAAATTATCGCCCTGCTCAAAATAACTGCTTAGATATTGATGTACTAGGGTGTGAGCAAAAGTATGGTGGAGCCTTGGCTGCCATTTACATAGAAACTCTGCGAGCCACGTTCGCCAGACTTACCCACAACCCCCGATACACTCCCGTTTGAAAAGTTCTCGTAACTGCACGGGTACCTTGATGTGTTTGTAGCTGTTCCTCGGCTGGCGCCAACATACCACTCCGGCCGCAACGACAAGAAGGTACCAGTGTGGTTACGAGAACCTTTCAAACAGTAGTGTAGATTGATTTGAAAACTCTCCCGCAGGTGAATGTTTGTCTTTCCCTACGGCTGGTCTGCTCGCACGATCCCTCTTGACGTCCTTGTGCAGTAGCCCTAACCTTAAGACGCAGAACGGCCTTTCTGCGTCTTCAGGTTAGGGTTACTGGGGATCTTGGACGGAAGTGCGATTCCCCGTATTTAGGCTACCCTCTCTAGCTAGACACATCAAAAGAGCTCTACGTCCACATTTGCCAACGATCGCGCTTCTGTTTCCTATCAAACTCTTTTCCCCGCCCGGCCTTTCCACAACGCTCACTTCACGGAAGCTTCCTACCGCTGCTTGTACCTCAGCAGTTTCCCCTAGAGTAGGCCAGACCTGCACCGGGTGGTTGGGGCGGTGCCGGCATCATGGAGACATCCGGTGTTTGTCTCTGATAGTAGTATCATACCTTCTAGGGGATTCTGGTTCTCATGAATTGCAGGTGTCCGTACGCCCCCAAACCCGCCAACTGAAAACCCTCGGGGGCTCATGGGGAGGACATCAAATGCGGATTTGGCGTGCGTTTTAGGAACCTTTACCTACTGTACGCATACCTGTTGATTAGAGTCATGGCACGCAGCTGCCATATGGTGGAGTAACCGTATCGTGGGATGTCAGGTTAGGGACAGGTGTGACTGTCACCATATCCAGGGTGGCTGGTGTCTCTGGTGTTTGTGTGATAGCTGGCCCACTGTGCGAGCTGCCACCGCGAACTCTATTTAGCCTCAGCGGCGTTCCTTTCTCTCTACGTCAGCGATTGGAGGTGGCGTCAAACAATAAACACTCTGCGGTTTTCCTATAACACACCCTCTGTTCCTGGCTGCTGATGACGCTGGCGACATCGTAGCAGGCCGTGTGCGGCTGCAGTTTTCCCTGCCGGAGGCCGGACCTCCATCAGAATATAACAGAACAACTTGCGAAGGAAATCTGACAAACACCAGCCGCCAATCCTCCGTGGCTATACACAGTCACCAGAAGTCACGGGAATTGAGTTAGGGGCCCTCGCGCACTGCTTACGAATCTGATTGCGTGCGGGTCGCTGTTATAACTCTCTGGAGTTGACTGCCACCCTCGTTGCTCGGCTGTCATTGAGGGTGTTGCTTCCCATCTCCCTCCAAGCCTGTCATTCCCATCCGTTCTTCCCACAGGATTTTCTTCCACCCTAGTTCCTCCACAACTTCCTCACCCCACTTCCGTCGCACTCCTACCGATTATTTCCCCAACACACCTGCAGACGCCCAACCAATCGGCGCGCCCGTTTACCTAACCGTCTAGATCCAAATTTTCAAGCGCATTATCGAGATGGAACAAGTATGTTGGAATTCAAATGTTTTTTTCGCACAAGCACTGACCCTGAGAACAAAGGGTGGCGATCCAGAGGAGCAAGTGGCGAGCTTGCTTCACTCTGAACAGGATCTCCGCGCATTTGCTGCATCAGAACAGGTTTGGAATTTTTCTACATGCCCTTTCCGTCATCCCTCCAATTGAAACGATATCCAGGCTAGTTCTCTTGTCACCAGGATTATCCGCTGTTGGTCTGATTCACGGATCCGATCAGTGCTGAGGAATGCCGGCTATGACGTGTTTCCCCCGTCCGGCTCGGGGAGAGATGGAAGCGGAGCTCCGCTTGAACCAGACATTTCTTCGCCGGTCTCAGGCGCAGTTAGCCCAAGGGGGCCTGAGCTTGAAGTGGGATCTTTGGGTACACAATGTGCGAATGATGTGCATGCATCTACGAATACAAATGCATGCGAATCCGAGGGCAACTCGACCGCAAGTAGTTTGTTAGCTCAACCAACATCCATGGAGGTCAATGGAACCGCATTCAGGAGTGCACCACGGCTCACCGCGGACGCAGGCGAACCTGGTGCCAGCTCGGGGACTGGGCGCAGCGACAGTGGGGAAATCAGTGGTGCGGAGGTGGATCACGAGAGCGACATGAGGGAGGACCGTGATGAACGAGATGCGGAGTACCAAGGCGAGAACTCTGATGGAGACGCAAGCACCATGGATGGATTCGTAATTTCCGACGATCATTCAAGCATGACTGAAATGCGATCTACGGATCGCTCTCTCTCACCCTCTCTTATCCCACCCGGTGCGTCGCATGTTGAGTGGGTCAATGTTTTCAGCCATACATATCACACCTCGCGAGACAACGAGGAGCGGGAGCTTAGCCTGGGCGGGAGGGTCCTGAGCCATAGTGAGGTTGACTCGCTACGGTCTGAATCACTTGGACCGTCAGTTCAGGCCACCCCGACGGTCTCCCCTGCTGTGGCCCAGCTTCCCCCAGCTAATGCCCTGAGTTCACCGAAGCGGCCCGCGGCGGCGGATCCCAACACTCAAGGGCCACGTAAAAGACAAGGTGTTGCGAGCGAAGGGCATGCCCTTATCAGGCGAGGGGCAGATTCTGCCTCTGGGCCCGAAACAGGCCCCGTGTCGGGGGTAACATATATCAGTGATGGCCCCATCCTGAAGTGCGATATCATCAACTATACGGCGGTACAGGAGAAGGCATTTAGGGGCAAGCACCCGAAGAAGCAGGATATGGGGAAGGCGCGGGACATGTTTGGATTTTACACGAATATCACGACAATGGTGCGGGCCCTGGATTTACTGGGAAGGATCTGCTCGGACAATGAGACCATGTTCCATTTAGACAGCGTGACTGTGGGTCACGCAAATGTGGCTACGGTTCAACCCCGCCCTGACGCCCTCACGCTGGCAAAAGGAGCTGGCATTTGGGCTAACAGTGTGATCAAGAAGTGCGAGGATCTTACCCGCCGGATCGCCCTCCGTCAGGTAATGGCGTTAATTACCCTTCACCTCATCCATAAGAATGTCATTCTTCCAATGTGGGAGCAGCGTTCTCCCGAGAGAGTTGCAGACGGTCGTATGAAAGATGTGTGGCAATTCTACTTCGAAACCCTGGGCGGGAAGGAGGAATTGTGTACGACGCTGAGGACCTTCAAGGACCGTATACGATATGGGCGAGCATTCTTCACCCTAACACAAAGTATTGGGGCTCCCGCGCTTCTCATGATTCCTGCCAGTGGACGTGGTGTTGTGGCGATTGCCCGTGAGCTAACCAACTCTAGTCATGTGATCGCGGACCTCACCACGGCACTCTCTACCTCCCACCTCTGGTGGTGTTTTTCGCATGCCATAGGGCATCTGACGGTTGCCAGGCTGTACAGCGGTGCCTGGCCAAGAGTCACTAGTAACCAACTCGCGTATTGGATGAGGACCCAGCCTCTGCCAGTCGACACCCTGCACGAGTGGGAGACCATTTGTGGTCTGGAGGGTCTCGCACCGCAGTCCCATATTCTACCCGACTCGCTCCGGTTGGTACCGCATGAGAACTACCCAACTGTTTCCCTTCACTGGCTGAATCATACCCTTCGAATTGCCCCCATGATAGCGTCTGTGGACGTTGGGCCTGCCAACGAGGTGCAAGACCTGGGCGAATGGCTCCTCGGTTTGGATGAAGGGGAAGCGGTCACTATTAGCACAGGTCAGAGTTTGGGGCTACACGTGCTGCAGGATCTGCTCCCCGGTCGAGTAATTACATCAGGTTTGATGGATTTCTTTTGCGCTTTACACAATTCAAGATCCTTGGATGGATTCATGGCTTTGGATAGCGGTCTTTGGCGAGTCTTACTGCACGGACCAGAGCCCCATACTGGGTTGGACAAACTCCGAGAGGCGATGGGTGACGTGGCATGGGAAAGGGGCTGCCGGGAGATTCTGGGGGCCATTGAGAGCCAGGGTGGGATTCTCGGTTTCCAGGTTTCGGTGGGGGAAAAATGCGCCCTGTTATACAACTGGCTGGGCGGGCTTCCGGGGGCAGAGCTTCAGAGTCAAGGTTTGGAGGTAGGTTACACACCTCATTAATCACCGTGCAGCATGGCATCATTCTAACTAACTACCAGGTAGCGCGCAGATGCATTCCAGACGCTGGGTGGGCCATAGATTTGGTGCCGCTGGATCCCCGGGAGGTCGTCTCTACCAAACGGGAAACCGCACTATCATTTATCAATCTCTCCCGAAGTCTGGTTACAGGGGCAAGATGTCAGCTCTACATCCCTGGGTTGGCGCGCCCAGCCACAGTTGATGAGATCACACGTGGGCTGGTAGTGGATGGGTATGCACTGGGTTTGGGAGAGGGGTGGCAAGTTCATCCTGGGTGCTGGTTCGGTCTGCCCGGCACCAATATGGAGGGGGTGACAGTGGAGGATTGTTAGATAGGGGTCTTGGGCGGAGCTCGTGTATGATCAGGATCTGTGTTCGCTTGTATATCTTGTATTTGTTAGATCTTAGCTCCTATAGCCTGATGGGACATTTGAACCGTACTCTAACGTGCTCTAGGTGAACTTGTACTCGCCACTTTCATCGCTTCCCCTTCAAATCTCTAGAGCCGGGAGCGGGGCGCCCTTCCCCTCGATGTGCCGGCTGAGACAAGGATTTCTGTATTGGGTGAATACGTTAGAACACACCATACCCAATTGATGTGCCCCGGGCATGTACAAACCACAGTAGGAATAAATGCGTGTCGTGCTTCGGGTATGCGGAATCATTTCGAACAAAGTTCCTAAAGGTGATTGACCTAATGATGGGAATATATAGGCTCGAAATCCTACAACTTTAGAGAGTCGGTCAAGGTACCGAACGTGGTTATTGTCCATGCTTCCGAGTGATCGCTCATGATGCCATGATTGTGGGAAGGATTAAAAGAGGGACGCGGTAGGCATCGGGGTGGATTGGATCAGAACTGACCCAACCGCCTTGGCAAAGAATACCTGCGTGAGCCGGATATTTGATGAGAACTCGAGCAAAATATTGGCCGTGTATGCAAGTTTCAGCGCACAGGTTTCGGCTGACTGCCGGGATAGGCACAACCCTAACCTTAATCGTCAGAACGTCCTTTCTGCGTATTCTGTTGAGAGTTTCTTGGGTAGATATGCGGTTATGCCGTCCTGCGGATTGCAGTCAGCATTTCACATCCAAATCGTCCCGCGGGCCGATCTGCGTACACAACAAATAACCCTAACCTTAATATTCAGAAAGATCTTCCTGGGTATTAAGGTTAGGGTTACTTATCCACACACCTAGAGATGCTGTCCTCCGGATTCCGACAACCCCTCCTCATGCGAATCCTGATGAGTGCCAACAGACAACCACCCGAGGCTGCTTATGAGCCGGAGTTTAAAACAAGGACCTTTGACCTATATCGCAAGTGTGTCCCTGATGGAGCATCATGATTCACCACTCGGAGGTTAGTAGCTATCAGCTATACGGCTCTTGGGGTTAAGCTGGCCTGCGGCCACCGTGGTACTTGTCTATATCGTTCCCACTAGGCTTGTCAAATAGGTGAAAAGTTCAAAAACTAACCTAACCCTAAAACGCAGAACGGCCTCTCTGGGAATTAAGGTTAGGGTTACCTTGAAAACGAGTAGGGGCCAACCTCCGGATTCTAGTTTGCGTATCCCATGGTATGATACTCAGAAAGGCCATACTAACCTCAATGGGGAGGCTTTCCCGAATCTGCAGAGACAACTTCCCCGGATAGGCAGAGGTGACTTCCCTTGATACCCAGAGACGACTACCTTAGATAAACAGAGAGGGCAACTTCTCCAGTCACGCAGAGACGATGACCTCCTCAGATACGCTGAGACGACTTCCGTGGATAGGCAGAGACGACTTCCGTGGATAGGCAGAGAAGATGAGTTCTTCGGATATGTAGAGACGACGTTCGTGGGTGGGCAGAGAAGACGACTTGCGTGGATGCATGCAGAAGGCGACTTCTTCGGATATGCTGAGACGACTTCCGCGGATAAGCAGAGACCTCGAGTTGACTTCCTTAGATAGGCAGAGACGACTTCCGTGGATGGGCAGAGAAGACGACTTCTTGGGATACGCAGAGACGCCCAGTGGACTTCTTCGGATATCCAGAGACGTCGAGCCGGCTGCCCCGGGCACGGAGGGAAGACTTCCGCCGGTGGGCGGATGCGACCGCTTCCTCGGATACGCAGAGCAGGCTTCCAGGGATGCGCAGAGATGACGAGTTCTTCGGATACGCAGAGAGAACGACTTCCTCAGATACGCAGAGAAGATGACTTCTTCGGATATGCAGAGACGTCAAGTCGACTTCCGTGGATACGCAGCGCGGTCGACTTCTTCGCATAAGCAGAGACGTATTTCTCCTGATACCTGCTACCGTCTGTCATTCTAATACAGAGAGTGAGGACGGACTGCATATTCACCAATAACCCTAACCTTAAAACGCAGAACGGCCTTTCTGCGAATTAAGGTTAGGGTTACCCAGATAAAAACGAGCAGAGGGGCAACCTCCGGATTCGAGTTTGCGTATCTCATGGTACTCAGAAAGGCCATTCTAACCTTCATAGGGAGGCTTTCCCGAATCCGCAGAGACGACTTCCCCGGATAGCAGAGGTAACCTCCCTTGATACCCAGAGACGACTACATTAGATGCAACTTCTCCAGTCACGCAGAGACGACGACCTCTTCAGATACGCAGAGGCGACGACTTCTTCAGATAGGCCGCGACGACTTCCGCGGATACGCTGAGGCGACTTCCACGGATAGGCAGAGAAGAAGACTCCTCCGGATACCCTGAGACGACTTCCGCCGATAGGCAGAGAAGACTACTCCTTCGGATACGCAGAGACGTCGAATCGAGTTCCTCGGATACGCAGAGACAACGACTACCTCTGATACACAGCGACGGCTTCCGCGGATACGCAGAGTAGACGACTTGTTAGGATACGCAGAGACGTCGAATCGAGTTCCTCAGATGCGCGGAGACAACGACTTCCTCTGATACACAGAGATGACTTCCTCGGATATGCAGAGACGACTGCCGTGCATAGCCAGAGAAGACGACTTCTTCGGATACGCAGAGATGCCTTCCGCGGATACGCAAAGAGGTCAAGCCGACTTCTTCATCGGATACGTAGAGACGACTTCCGTGGGTAGGCAGAGACCACGACTTCCTCTGATACACAGAGACGACTTCCGCGGATACGCATAGTTGTCAACTCCTGCGGATACGCAGAGACGACGACTACCTCTGATACACAGAGACAACTTCCGCGGATACGCAGAGTAGGCGACTTCTTCGGATACGCAGAGATGTCCAGTCGACTTCCTTGGCTACGCACAGACGACTTTCGTGGATACTCAGAGAAGAGGACTTCATCAGATATGCAGAGACGTCGTGTCGACTTCCTCAGCTACGCAGAGACGACTTTCGCGGATAAGCAGAGACAACTTCCTCGGATCCACAGAGACGGCTTTCTCGGCTACTCAGAGCCAACGACTTCCTCGGATACAGAGACGACCTCCGCGGATACGCAGCGACGTATTCCTCCTGATGCCGGTTAATGTTTGTCATCATAATACAAGTGAGGACGGACTGCATATTCACCAATAACCCTAACCCTAATACGCAGATCGTCCTTTCGGCATATTCAGGTTAGGGTTTCTTAGCCAGATACGCAGAGATGCTGTCCTCCGGATTTTAGGCTGCGTTTTATATCCAAATCCTCCCCTGCTCTGGTTTGCCTACGCAAAGGTTAACCTTAACCTCAATACGCAGAACGGCTTTTCTGCGTATTCAGGTTAGGGTTTCTTCGCTAGATACTCCTCCGGAATTCAGTCAGCATTTCGCACCTGAATCCTGGCGCAGGCTGGTCTGCATACGCAATGAATATGCAGGATATTTTATTTGATAAAGTCAGGAAGAGCCAAAAATAAACTTGGTTTTGACTATAATTGGTTGAGTGAGGGCGTCTTATTGTGAGTCTGAGACGAAGGACAAAGGAAAACTCTGATTTCACCGTGCTAGTGGCAAGCGAAAAAAAGGTAGTCTAGTATACCTGAGTGTGACAACCCTTTCTCTTATTCTGGCCAGCTCAATAGCACAGGCAAAAATAGGGCTCTTTGCATACTCGGTTGCTACTCATCTATCTGAGGACGGCCAACTGGTTGCGGATTAATTATCAGAGCCTATTTGAACCCTAACCTTAATACGCAGAGGGCAGTTTCTGCGTATTAAGGTTAGGGTTAAAAGACCTGAGGCGTGCGGGTCGTCTGGACCAGGCCTGGTATTGGTTTTTGAAAACCACTTCCTGACAGTCCGGCCCACCAGTGACTGAAGAAGCCTATGTCTGTCTGCCATAACCCAAGCCCGACAAACTGGCTAGTTGGGATGATTGTTCATAATAGAATCTCCGATAGGTAATATCGTATACTTGAAAATCAATCTTTGTTTGAGTCTTTGTTTAAGTGCGCTGAACATATGGCTCAGATGTCCATTCAAGTACGTGAAACCCTCAATTCCCCTGTGGGCGGGTGAGACATGAAAGCTGAGTATCAGAAACTCTCAAACTTGAAAGAGTTCCAGAAGGGCCTATATAGGACCAGTTTGTACCTCGAAGTTAGATTATCATACAGCAGTAAGACTCCGGTACACAACAGCTTATATCAGAACACAGATACTATTCAATACGCAAATACCGAAACTCTTCATTTCACCCGTATCGAATTCTTGCCTCCACGCCCTGATACAATATTTCTTGTTCGAAATCTGTCCTCTGGCACCACCCTAGACTGGAAACACCATACCAGGTAGCTGACCTATATAGATACAAGAGAGTCCGTGAGGTGAATAGGTACACAGAACCAAAGGTTCACGACCTTGAGCTTCGGTCATTAATATCCTTGGAGGATCGGACATTTTCGACACAGAACAACGTTTGACTTCCCAGATCCAGTACCAGGCGCACAGAGATACATAATTATGTAAGCAGAATAACTACTATTTGCTACGAACACAGTTACTAATTTTGCATTGTGTGGAGCGTACAGATATCTTGAGAATGCCGAAGCCATCCACAGCCCAGATTGCTATCAAGCTCGGGTATCCGAGTGTGCGGGACCCTGGCTACGGACAATGGAGTTCAAACTTCAGACGGAACTGGCTCATTCAGCAGCACCCAGCCCTCATCGATGGACCTAAAGCTCTTAAAAACAGCGATAGGATGGTTGATTGGGAAACCGGGCTCAGTCAAATGTACACTGACTATCCAGCTGAATGGAATTTGGCAAAATTTGCTGACGTAGCTGATCGTCGGGATCATGCTGAGCAATTTTTGATTGCCCAGTCTAAGAGCGCCCGCTCGGAGAGGGACGCCGCAAGGAGGGCAGCTCAGCGGGTGGGTCCGGCACCTCAGGTAGGTGCGGCAGCTCCCGGGGTTCCAGTACCTCCCGGGGTTCCAGCAGATCTCGTGGTTGTAGCACCTCAGGTGGGTGTGGCACCGGAGGGGGTTCCTGTTGCTCACCAGGACCAAAGAGCGCTCCCGGATCCGGCAGCTCACCCGGATCCTGCAGCTCAGGCAGCTGCACAAGCTCTGGCAGCTCAGGCAGCTGCACAAGCTCTGGCAGCTCTGCAAGCTGTGCAGGGTCATGCGGATCCCCTAGGTGGGCAAGTTGAGGCGGCTCCGCAAGGTGTACAAGGTCAGCCGGCTCCGGCACCTGAGGGGACTCTGGGGGTTCCGGTGGCTCAGTCCCCTCCCATACTCCCAATTGCGGCTGTTATTACTACAGCTAGCGGGAACCCGGGAACCGCCAGCAGCCCCACGACTTCCAGTGCCCCTCTGACTACCATGAACCGAACCCCCAACACCCCACGGACTCCCAGGCGCCCCCAGACTACGAGGGGCCCCCAGACTACCAGGAGCTCCAGATCCGGCAGGAGCCCATTGAGTGTCAGGGGTCGGTTCAATACCAGGAAGCGGGCAAGGGGTGATGATGAGGACGAGGGTCCTGAGAGCCCATCCGGACCACGAGCCAAGCGCCAGAGACAAGTTGACATGCCAGAGTTGCGGTTTTCGTCTTTCAATGTCACCTTCCGTGGTCCTAACAGTGTCCAAGATGATCCTAACAATCCCCAAGTTCCTAACCGTTCCCGAGTTCACTCTACATCCTACCGCAGCGTCCACCAGTTTCCCCACCTTGTTCGTTGGGCTCGGGCAAGGACACCTCTGCTTCAGGGAGAGCGCATGATGCTCAAGACAAACATTATAATACGGAATGATGAGTACCTTGACCTCTTTGCTGTGGCACAGGGTGACAGGGTGGAACGAGTAATCTCGGACCAAGGTTCATGGGATGCGGCAGTTATGATGGCCCAAGGCAATCGGCCAAATGAGGACGCCTTTGCGGGTCTTTTTGTTGAGGCCATATCTGCAAGGGCAGATTATAATCACTTGGTTGAGGAGGAGATTGGACCGGATTATACGGGTGAGGATGAGCGGGGTCCGGGAAGCAACAATCGCCCTAGGAACACAGGGAGGGGAAATAATGGGGAGGGGCCTTCTCGGCCTTCTAGGCGGTCAGGGGAGCTAATGAGCCAGGGTGGTGGGGGGACGACAGGGGCTGGGGACAATCGCGGTGTCGGGGGATCGCGCCAAGATGACGATAGCGATGGGGACATGTATGGACCACCAGGTAGGTAATGGTTAAATATATATTGTCAATTATTGAGAATCTAGTATCTAATTTGTTTTTTCCACATCTGCAGCGGGTCGGATAGTGCAGTTGCCAATACCGCCTGCCCTGATTGACAGCCTGATCCAGAATGGACCAGATAGGTCCAGCCAACGACATATTAGGGAAAACCTTGCCTTGGAGGCTGGCGAGGATGCAGGGGCAGCCATGGATGTGGACCCCACTACGGTCAGCGATGGTGCTCTTCTCGGACTCTGTTGTGACCACCTCAACAACGATTTTGAGCATCAATGCTTCGAAGAGGCGGTGAGAATGTTGGGGGCACAGCTCCTCACACCAGTCGATGGTGATATTGGGTCCCGCATGCTCAGAATTCCCGGGATCCCGAGTGGGCGGTTCCTTCCACATCAGGTCTGGGGTGTTTGGTTTATTGTGGAACGTATCCTTGCAGACCGTCCACCTGTGGCCCTAATTGCTGATGATATGGGATTGGGCAAGACTCATTACGCACTTGCCACCCTCCTCTACCTCAAATATATCATTAAGGAGGCTGCAGCGGGAAGACCTTTGCAATGCTTAGGTGGGAGATCGGTGGGCCAATTGGAAGTAGTTCCGCGTATCTTTGGCACTGATAGCGAGGTGTACAAGCGGCCCTGCATCATCATTGTCCCCGCAAATCTTGTCCATGCCTGGGAGCGGGCAGTGGGAAGTCTTATTCCACACACTGGGCTCCAGCTAATCAACCTTCATGGGAGACGCGCGCTTGGTCGGGACAGTCTCAATTATACCTCTGACAATCCCGAGCGCGGTGAATCTATCCATCTGATATCTTATAGTGCCTACAGAGCCCGCTACAATGATCCTGCCCGCTTGGAGGGCTGCAACTGGGGGATTGGAATCTTTGATGAATCTCATACCGCCAAATCCCGGACATCCCAGACATTTGACGCCTTGATGAAGATAGATGTGCCCTGTCGGATTCAGCTAACTGGAACCCCAATGCACCACACAGTTGGTGATTGGGTTGTCCAGAGTGAGTGGCTATTTTCCCAGGTCACTGATCAGAACGAGCTCGATAACCACGGTCCGCGTCAGCTGGATTCTGTAATTGCTAGGGCGAAGCGCGGACATATCACATTGGAGGAGGCATATGCACAGATCAGGGATATTGCCTGGCCATGGACCATCCGGCGCTGGGGGGAGAGCAAGGACGCAAATGGGCAGCCCCTGGTGGGTATTCCCGAACTTGTCCAGCACGACGTACGACTGCAATATACTAATGCTGAGGCTAACGTAATCGATGAGTGGATACAGGACGCTAGGGGGGACAGGTGGAACGCTGTCCAGACAGTTCTGCATGAATGGCGTCTTGCCTGCCTTTCCATGGACTTACCAGACAACGATGTAAGCTCAGATGAATCTGTGGACGGACGAGTTACCTATCGCCAAGACTGGGATTCCGATAACTTCCATGGTGGGCCTGCGTTGAGATGGCTTTCAACCTTCATTTCACGTTTATGTGGCTCAATTGAAGGAGGAGCACCAAATAAGGTCGTCATTTTTGCCCCATTGCCAGGGCAAGCATCTTATATCAATTGGTACCTTCGGACCTTTCATGTCAATATTCACACCATTCTGTATCACTCTGGCCTTGTATCGAGGAATCGGGATGCCCTGCTACAAGAGTTCAGCACAATCCATGCGCCGGCAGCCCTTATCCTCACACCCGCTCTTGGTGGTACTGGGCTGAACCTAGTCTCCGCAAACCATGTGGTAATCATGCAAAAATTCTGGAATCTCAATGAGCAACGGCAAGCAGTTGCTCGGATTCACCGTATCGGCCAAGCTCGGACGCCAGAGGCGTGGATCCTGCATTGTGAGGGCGGGGTTGATGATAGGGCTGAAGAACTTCACCAGAGCCGTGGAAAGTTTGAGGCGCGGATCATGCACGGGCTAATTGGACAGAGGTTCTCCTATATGCAGTTGATGGATGCTAGAGCAACTAGAGTCCATGAGCTCGAAGAGGCACAGTCTTCCCAACAAGCTAGTACTGGTGTCACGGGTCCTTCTCGAATTCCAGGCAGTGGGGGTTCCGTGCCTGGTCCGTCAATGTCCTAGACCACAGTTTCCCGGGCTTGGACTCAATCCAGGATTTCCAAATCCAAGGTGCACATATCCTGGCTTCCCTCCAATGCATTCTCATGTTTTATTTCTTTGTTCTTCAGTTTTCTAGTTTCGTATAGTATTTCATTTTAGTTTGCATTATCCTTAAGATTGAATGACATGTTTTCAGAGTGCGCAGCCATCGGGGGCCCCCATGGGGCCCGGCGGGGGGAATGCCAAGAGCCCGGGACGAGACGGGACGGCAGGACATGGTCCGTCCTCGTCCTTCATTCCTACTTGTCGGGTAACTTTAGAAAATGACCGGAGGGGACGACAAAATGCCCTCCATTCTCATCCTTGAACTTCGAGGACGGCCTTTATTAGGCAGGATGACGAGCCTCATGATGTGAGACATCTTCTGGTATGGGACGGTAAGTGCCTACAGAGGACCGCCGGGGATGATGGGGGACGGCGGAAAACATCGGTGGACGACGAGGACGACACAATGTCGTCCGTCCTCGTCCTGGCCCAGGACGGACAGACTGCCCCATTGCGAGCACTGCCTATTTTCTCTACTTTTCGGGCCTAGGTTTCGTGGAGCTTATAATTTAGAGTCTACTAGCTCGTGTCACTATAAAGGGGTTTTTTTTAAGCATTTGTCTTTCGGTTTGCATTTTATCAGTTTTTAAGATTAAGAGTTTGCATTAAATTAGAGGTTTCTTGTCTGAGGTATATGTTTTGTTAAATCTTAATGGCTATCTTGATAGCTCAATGAGATATATATATTTGATTATTCTGACTATTGAATAAGTTGCAGTCAATATTTTTTTGTTCCAATCCCGGGACTCAACTGGAGAGAGTGGAAAAAACTGTTCAGCAACTAGTACAGCCCTGCGCTCAGTGTGCATTCTTCTCTCGTCCTAGCTAGACAACAACAGCAACAATAACCAAAGACACTACAACACCATTGTCCCA
>Ga0307517_10005244_pt1 | contig 19603 bp, 6 predicted proteins | sample 23_EM_MG_FD_194515 | JGI IMG/M metagenome (GOLD analysis project Ga0307517, IMG submission 194515) | Populus trichocarpa ectomycorrhiza microbial communities from riparian zone in the Pacific Northwest, United States - 23_EM | ecosystem: Host-associated > Plants > Roots > Unclassified | place... | reverse complement strand
ATATATATATATATAAACATAAATGGATATGCTACCAAGTAAAATCTATCTGTAAATTTATTTATCTTTGATTTTATATTTATTTACATTTTAAAATTAATTTATATGTCAATCAAGATTAAATACTTTATCTGATTGATTGTAAGAGCAACATCCTTTTACCATCTTATAAATTAAGGAAGGGTTGCTATGTTGATGTACTAACGTGCGGTTAATAAAACTGCTTAAAACTTGAGAAAAAAATTTAATTTCTAATATGAGAATATCTTTCATTATTAAATAAAAAAGGCTTTATTAGTATATATTATATGATTCGTGAAACTTCTTAAGTGAAATAGAGGCATGAATATGGTTAGGGTCAACTTAGTAACTTATCAATTCAATACATAATCTAGATCATATTTTAAATTAAAATAGATAAGAATTAATTAACTAAATCAAATCTAATCAATTCAGCATTAATCAATCAATCTATTTTTTTTTAAATAATGTGATTTCATTGTCCTTTTTAAAAAATCTTCGAATAATGTGGTTTTAATTTTTTCTTAAAAAATCTTCAAACAAAAGTTTTTAAGATTGATTCGAGGTATTCATAAGTTAAGTTCTAAGCCGGATCATAAACTAAGACGAGTTTGGTAACTTTGATTTTTTCTAAAGAAATTTAAAATGTTAAATCATAAATGATGAATTTTGAAATTAAAAAAAAAACTAACAAATATTTTAACAAACGAACATGAAATATAACTATATTGTTAAAACTAGGTACTCATCTATGGACCCAATTACTAGTTAGGCTCATGGTTCAAGGGATTAACTCTACCTCGAGCCCCAAAGTAACTCAACCATTTTGTGATAAAACAAGTGTAAGGAAATATTAACTTAAGCTTAATTAGTCAGATTTTGAATTTGTTTTTTAATAGCTATACGTTTAAGTTTTTCAAAGCCATTAGAAACTTATATGATTGTTAACGTAGGATTAGTTGAGGTACGTGCAAGTTGGTCCAAACACCAATTTTAATAATAATAATAATAATAATAATAATAATAATGTAAGGAAATGTTACATGCACCCTATAGTTTCAGTCAAAGCTAGATCCAATTTTCACTGTTAAAGGGACACCACGTGCTTGTGTTAAATGTGGGCATGTCTTTAATTTCAACACATGTCATTTGATTCAATATAGCTGTAATGGATCATTTGAGGATTGATTCAATACTTAATTACTGGGTTGAAAACTTTTAGAGTAAAGATCTTAAGCAACCTCATCGGTTGAGAATCAAGATCTAGCCAAAGAAGAACTGCAAATGGGTCAAGGCAGAGGCACAGTTCCATGTCTAAATGCCACAGAAGAACCCTAATGTTGATTTGCTATCATTTTACGAGTAAGATAAAACTAAGTACTATTTAAGCCGACAGACATTGCTTTTGTGTGTACTGATCTTTTACATTTTACAAGGCTAAAAAGCAGAAAAGTGGTTCAAGGTAAGATGACATTTCATCAGCTAACCTGGCGGTATGCATAAAACCTACACTTCTAGTCATCACTGTCTGTTGGACCTATAAAAGTGAAAGTCCTTCTCTTTTTACCCTTGTCTTCCTGCACTGCACACCTGCTCCCCACTACTGATAGTTAATGCAAATATTTTTTCAAGTGGTTTACACAATTCTTGAAATATGAAGTTATTCTACCAACCCCACTGTGGTCCAGACAGATACACACACTACAGTAGTACTCGTCCAGGAGAGAGTGCATATCCTAGATTTTGAAACATTTCTCGTAGATATATATATATATATAGCCTTGATAAGACCTCGATATCTTGAATATAATTAACAAGATTGAGGCAATGGGATATTGGTGTCATTTGAAAGAGGTTTTAGAATTGAACTTAATCCTCCCACTTCCAAGCTACATATAATCTTCCTCAAATTAATGGATAGGTTAATTATTTACCAAGTTTGGAACTTTATTCAAGTTGAAAATCATAGATTTAATAGCCTCTCTTCGTATAGATTCCTTAATTTTTCTTGACAAAAAACTCTCGGTGCATGATCTTTTGTCTACCAAGAATCCAATGCTTGTATATGGATAGTTATTTCTAAAAAGTGAATTTATATCTTTTCAAAATAGAAAGAACAGTGAAAGATGTCTTCTCTATTTTTTCTGTTTCTGCCTCAAGAGTATTATAACCAAATGTTACCTAACTAAGAAAAAAATAATTAGAAACATGGACCCAATGAAACAGATAAAAAATAAAAATGCTAACCAAATGCTATGAAAAAACTAAGAAACATGGTAATCAGATAATAGAAAATAATTCAAATATACCACCACCAGTCCACAGAGTCGTAGACAAGGTGATTCTTTAAACATAGGAATCACTGATAACTAATGAGTTCTAGCAAATAAAAGAGAAGGCTTTGAAGTTTGGAACTGGAATATTTTGTCATGGGGCTTTTACCAATTACAGAACCATGACAGTTGCCTTTAGTGTACCATAGCTTCTGAATTTTAGCCGGTGTTCATTACGTATGGTTTGTATTTAGGAGAGATTGTGCTGACAAAAGTGAAAAACCCAGCAGAGTAAAAGATTTTGATGCTTACAAAGGCCATATCCAGCATCATCACAGTACTTATGAATGCATCATCATTCTCATGATCAAGTAGTGAAATCATGCACTACTGCAATAAAAGAGCGAGTTAAAGTGTTGCATGGCATGCCATGTATTTCAATGATTACCTTTCCTTTCTCATGCAAATTGGAAACCCTGTAACAATTTTCTCTAAATTTTTACCCTAACGAAATTGCATGGAAGAAATCAGTAACTCCAGTTGTAACTTGTAGTCAAAGATATCAAAATCTTCCACAATGATGTGTTACACCAATATTCTAGAGTTAGATCCCATGGTAGTTCCAGATTTGTCTATTTCACAAGAAACAAAGCACAATTAAAGAAGAAGAAGCTTCAAAGCTTCTTCAAGCCTGTATGTAAGGATTTAAAAGGTGTTCATTGCCATTTCTAGCTCAAGTCCTGTGTTTGTCCAAAGGATAAAATCAGCTTCTTAATGTGGTGATTGAATTCTTGCATGAAGATTTGATAGACTGAAACCAGCTTGAACAAATTAAGTCAAGATTTTAGCCATATATATATATATGATTTGGAAAGGGAATAAATTGTATGGAAGATTATTAAGTAAATTAGTTGCGTCAACAAGAAGAAAGGATTTGAAAAGATTTAAAGGTTTCAAGTTGAGAGATAGAAGTAGAAAGATACCTCTCTTTTAGTAAAGAAAGTGATCATGGGAATCAAATACTAGAGAACATATCCACTGCTCTATATATACTTGGCTTCAAATCTTTAGTGCAGCTGCTTGTCTTCCACTAAAATGTAAATGGATATATTCTCTAATGAGTTTAATTAATATACAATGAACTGGAAGTAAGACATTGGGGAAGGTAAAGAAAGCAGAGAAATATCTACAAACTCTGCAGATCCAACCACCCCCATTAAGCAATAACATATAGAAAAAGCCTCGGTCTTCAAAAGGGTTTTGTTCTTTCAAGTTCTGCAGGCTAAATTTTGACAATTCTTTTATCATTTCTTTTTGCACCTCTCTGCAAGAGTGAAGAAAGTTGATCATCACATGCCTAGCATTACACTATACCTAATTAAAAAAAGGGAAGGCTGAAAAGATGACATGAAAAGAATAACATATTGGTAAATGTGGAGAGAGGAAGGAGATAGAGAGAGTCCAACCCTAGCTACTGCTCAAGAAGAGAGTTGCAGACACATATCTCCAGTTCCTTTGAAAAAATATCGAACATGTAAAAAATCCATCCATCCATCCAATGATGAAAAACACAAAAAAGGTTATCAATTGGAAAGGAGAGAGGAGTACTGACAAAATCTCATAGCCCCATGATAACCTAAGTTGAAAACTTAAGTACTAATTGAATAGTACTTTAGATCATTCATACTCACAGCAGGAAGCAATGATTAAGATTTAAGTGTCTACCCATCGGATCACAAGACAGTCAAAATGTCTCATCATTACTCCAATCTGCTAGTAATTAGTCAACAACCTTGATCTATGTGAAATTTAACTATAACATGGAATTCATCAACCAAAGAAAAAAAGCTGATAAAAGCAAAGGGAAACCGTATAAAAAAAGAAAAAAAATCGTCACCTCCATATCTCGAAGTTGATCCAAAATGATCTGATCATGCATATTTGGAAGCAGTAATTGAGGGGAATGAAGCCTGGTCCGAGGACATGATATTTTAAATTCCAAGACATGGGGTGGCCAGGCCTTGAACCAAACAACATTCCCCTCAAAAGACAAGCTTCCTTTCTAACTAGCAAGCAGCCAGCTACCATCTTGTAATTTCTTGGCAAGCTTCTCTCTTTTCTTGATCATGAAGGAGTGCTCAATGCAGCCAGCTATGTGGTGTTATAAGGAGATGGAACAGAAGGAAGCGAATAAGGGTTTTGTGCTAAATACCATGGACAAAACAACAAACATGATGATGATAAGGATAATCATTTAGTTTTATTGGAAAGAAAAAGGGGCCCCAAATGAGAGAGAAGGAAGAGAATATGGGGTCTGGCCGTCCATGAGTCGTGGTCATTTCTCTCTTTTGTCCGTGCCTCGTGAATAATTACAACAACACAATAAGAATATATTTGCCAACAGTAGTTTCCTCTCAACTTCTACCCTTGGATTCGGCCATCATGACTGATCAAACACACATGTATTCTTTAAGGAAATACAAAGGGTACATTAAAAATAAAAGTATAAGAATGTTCAAGTCTGCCTGTGAAGTCATGTTTTGTACCATGATTCAGATTCCAAGCAGCGACAGGTCTTACAACAGGAACTCTTTTCTGCAGAGTTTAATTTGAATCCAAAAAGATGATGACAGCAGAAAGAAATGAAATAACTCAATACCAAATTTCTCTTTCTATGCTATAATCTGGGGCTTGGGACTTGCTTTGTTCAAGTTTGACGAAAGGCAAAGTGGAAGCTCTCGAGGCTTGACCATATGAAACTTACCCTTTCCAATTTCTAGTCCCAAAAGCATATTCGGGCCGCCTCGATGATTGCTTCAGTTAGAAGCCTGTATTTTATAACTTTGATCTCCAGACAGATTTTGGCCCAGCCCATCCACCAGTTTCTGGAATTCTTAGTATTCTTTTCTTATTTATTGTTTTACCTTAATAAATAATTTTATTCTACCCCTATGGAATATTATATAAATTATAAATATTCTTCGTTTAATTTTATTGGAAAATCGTGAAAATTCACCGTAATATTTAATATATTATTCCTTGTTAATTTGTTTTTAACTTGTTTAAAAATTTTATGTGTCAATTCAAAAAACACATTAAATTATATAAATATTCCCATTTCCTAAAAAAAATTATATAGTATTTTAATTCTTTCTTCTTCTTTTTTCACTTGTATTAGTTAAAAAATCAATTCCTTTTCATGATTGAAAGAATTCACGTTTTTAATTAACTTATTTTATTTTCTTTAAAAAATATTAATTTAAATTATTTTGTTAAAATACTTTTAATTTAAAAAACACAATAATTTATAATCAAATAGTTTATTTTATATATATATATATATATATATATTAATTGTAGTTAGTTTGATAATGTTTTTCAAACTCAAAGCACAATGGTCACAACAAAGGCCAAACAAATTCTATACCACCTAATCAATCTATACGATTAGCAGCAGTCTTAGAATTTTTAGTAATTTTGTTTTGTTATGTTTAGCCAGGCACTTGAAATTTATATCTGTGAATTAATCAAAAACATTCTTTTACCCTTAAATCTCTATAAATTAAAACTCTTGAAATTATGAAAATTAATTAATTAATCAATATATTATTTAAATTTTAAATTTAAATCGGGATTGAATAAAAATATTATTTAATTGAGGTTATTAATTTATTAAAGCTATATTATAGTTAGATGCTATTTAATTATTTTCCTAAAGTTAAGATTTTTTTTTAATTATCAATAACTATTTAATTACTTATTCAGTACTTCATATGATATTTTTCTAGTTATAAAATCATCAATAATGTTAAATTGCTTTTAAAAAAACAAACGTTACCTCGTGAAGTTAGCAACAAGCCACATTAAATTTATATTTATTATTGTGGTAGTTTTTATAATTATAATTTTAAAAAATATATTTTAAAAAAATAATAAATTATAGATTTTTCATAACCATTGTTTCAAATTTTTATTTTTTTTATAAGATTCATGTAAAATTATGATGCATGTTGATTAAGCTTGTGCTTTCAAAACTATGGTAAAGAGAAAACTAACCCGGTTTCAATCACACACATCATATTACTAAACCTACCCTGAATCCCTCTTCTACCCAAACTCGCATTAAGATTAAGTGCACGCATCTTCTTCCTTGCAAATAAAGTACATTTAGAGCTAGCAATATACGTGTTCTTCCTCATCCCAAATAAAAACCCTAGCCAAATGCAAGTATGGATTCTTTGACAGTAATAAAGAAGAAAGAGTTTTGCTTTTGATGAGTGGTCAAGCAAAGTACACTTTGTGTAAATGGAAACATATGAGTAATCATGGCCGTTCAAAGACAAAAAGACTGTCGTTTTCAGAGACAGAGTTTGATGTAGAATTGATGATCCTTCACTTCACACGTAGTCTTCGAAGATAAGGGAGCTTATTCAAGTTTCCTCGACTTGGACAGTCAATTTTTTGTCCCAGCACCTAAAACAGTGGCCATGCTTCTGATGCAGCTGGCTAGCCTTTTTGATCTTTGATGCCATCATAATTCTGTATGAAATATTCTTGTTCATGCTGTAAATGATGCAAACAACTAGAAATATATAGTTAATTAAGGTGTTGTGATGGGCACTGATAATAATATTTTTGACAACAGTAAGTTTTACTTTTCACTATTTCAATAGCGGTGTGTGAAAAGAAGTTTTTGGGGATTTCATGGGTTAGCCCTTCCCACTCTTTAAATCTTCATATCCTAGTTAGTTTTGAAAGGATTTCAACATGGAATCTTAATTTGGATAAGATTTCAAATTTAATCACAAGGATAAATGTAGATTGATTGACTAATTATGCATTTATATATGTTAGAAGTGGGAATTACTTATAATCCTAGAAGACATGAGTGTGTTAGCTTTTTTCTCTTTTTAGGGCTGCTATCCTCACCATTATTAGAAAAAAAAATGATTCAATAATTTTTTTTTGTTGTTTAAAAATATATATTTTAAAAATTATAAATTATTGTTTTTTTTTAAATAACTAAAATTTTATAAGAAAGTTTATAGTGGGATCAATATAATATAAAATTATGATGTATATTGATTAACCAAACATTTTCATATCTATGGTTAACTTGAAATTCTAAATATAGTTTTAAAACTTAGAACTCAACTGACTCGAGATCAATATATATTAGACTGGTTTTAAAAAAGATAAAAAAAAATAAAAGTTCACGAAACTGAATCAAAATATTAAAATTGATTCAAAATGATGTAATAACTCAATCAATACCTAATTACTCAAATTTTGTATCGAGTTTAAATATTATGATGCAAGCTCTGATAACAAGTCAAACTGCTGGGTAGAAGGACACATGATTATGGAATGCATAGAAATCCACAAATTGTAAACTTCAGCAAGTGAAAATGAACCCGTTTTGTTTAATTAGTTTCCATTTTGAAGAAGTGAGATCATCTGAGGGGAAAGTGCAAACCCTACAAAATTGACAATTGTAAGGATCCATCTTGGCTTGCAAGATTGGTCAAATCCGAAAGGCATCCTGGGAAGCATGACTCCTCCATGCCTATGCATGACACTTCACCAACTACAACACGGAGATGGCATCCTGTGGCTCATGGAGCAAATGCTGTCCTAGTAAATCACAGAGACTGACATATCATGAATCAGTTGCGTGGATAAAATATTGTGCTTTTAGTGGCCTACCGCAGTTTTGAAACGCGGTTGGCCACATATATAGACAAACACAGAGCTATGCATAGTACTATTGCATACATCATCTCCTAACGCCGAAACCCCAGTCGAAAACGAGATGCGTCTCTAAAAATAAATGGTATGATTGGCTATTAATGTGAAACTTGTTCATAACTTGTAGGCAAACTTCCTTCGAGAGCTTTTTAGAGGTTAAAAAAAATAACATCTCGAGGAAACATTTTATTATGAGCAACCATTGATGATAGTGCTAGAAAATCTTGTTCTAAACCTTTTATTATGCACATTTTAGCGCAATTTATAAGGCCGATGGACTGCAACAAAAAGATTTTACTTCCAAACAAGACCTAAATATGAAGGACATTTACCCCAAAAGCAAGAAATATCCCGTGATTAATAAATCAATAGTAAATAAATTATAATTAGTAGTATAAGTTCCACACACACACACACACTCATGTATGAATCATAGAGAAACAATGTATCTAGCTATTTTTGTGTCACTAGCACTGTAACCAGAAACTAAAACCTAAAAAAGATGTTAGAACCTTTGCTTCTAATAGGAAATTCATATTCAAGAATTGAATGTGGAAAACTATTTCTTTCTTTTTTCTTCCTTAGTATGTCTTGACCTTAATTCTAATTACTCATATTGTACATGTGATCAGAAATATCTTAGAAGGATATTGCAGCTAACTAATTAGAATATTTGTAACCAAGATAAAACTTTTAAAAAAGAATAATGGAACCTTGGATGCTAATAAAAAAATCGTATTCAATAATATATTAATGAGGTAAGTTTTTTTATATATATAAAAAAAACAACCAAATAGGACATAAAATTATTCTACATATAATATTAAACATTGAATACATATACAAGGACTAACTGGTATTATAAAAACTTCAATTATTGTCTTATCAAACTTGATGCATTCTCATCATGAACACTATCCATCCATCAATGCCTGCCCCCTCCATATGTTTGTGAACGTGAAACCACATCACTGAAAATATCATAAGGAACAATATCTGGATGACGGTCAAACTTAGTAAATGCCACATTTTGTTTGAACTTTCTTCTTATATAATCATGTAGAGCCATTGACGTTACAACAATTTAAACCTGTGTCTTATATGAAAATATTGATATATTCTGTAAAATTCTTCATTTTTTTTTTCAAACCCTAAAAGTTCGCTCTATTACACATTATATTGAAGAATGAACCCGATTGAATAACTCCTCCCAACTTTGTGGATGCCCTCTATGATAAAATTCTCGAAGATGATATCTTGTACCTCTATAGGGGCCTAGAAACCAATACTCCTTCGGATAACTAGAGTTAACAACGTAATACTTCCTACATTAATAATTTTTTCTATAAGTTATTTCCAATCACACAACACAAGATAATTTTAATGAAATTTATTACCATTTACATTATTAAACCTTAAGTACCTGTTAATGGTTTTGAAAATTTGATATTAGGATTATCAATGGCTTTAAGAAAAATTCTTGTATTATGTGCGCTACCTTCCCATCCTACCCAAACAAATATAAATTGCATGCCAAAACTACATGCTACCATTACATTCTGCATCGGCACACCTTTTCTAGCAATAAATGTTATTTGATTTTCTTGTGATACACAAGCATGAACATGTGCTCCAATGTTAATTAGATCTATGGTTCCTATAACAAAACAAAACACATAAATTTAGAAAAGAAGAAGAAAAAGGGAATGATTTAGGATAATATTGGAAATTTTAATTACATGAAGTTTTTGAAATGTGAAATTAAAAAAAAAATTACCTTGCAAATGGCGTCAATTATATAGCATGCTGTCAACAATTTCTGGGTTATGAAGTATGGAAACCCAAGAAGAATAGAAGAGGGAGGCAAATCTAGTGTATGATTTTGAGTTTAGAAAGGGATCTAAGCTGTGAATAAGTAATATTTTGGGTGTTTGAATGATTTGTTGATAGAAAAAAAATGAATATAAGATCTAACAATTGAAAAGAGAATTGGTAAGAAAAAAAAAGTTTATGAGGTGAAGAGGCTGAAAGGTAAGAACAATGGAGAGAAATGCACACTAAAGAGAAGGGTTAAAAGATGGATGAGAGAGGAGACAAGTGAAGCAATGACAATCTTATTTTGGATAATAGGAAATTCAACTATCTCATGGAGTGTCAGTGTAAATTAAAATCAAAATATTGAAAAAAAAATATTTAAAATGGTTTGGATGCATAATCTTATTTGTTTTTTTTTTTCCAAACACAAGGTCATATGACTGCTTAATATGCTTAATATCATAGTTATAAAATAACTTGGTCCGGGGATCGACTCGAGGCAAGTCTCGAGTCTCAGATCGGGAGGGTTAATCCAAATTTGATAATTTTTTTTTAAACAACATTAAAATGATGTCAATTTTTTTTTAAAATTAATTAAATATCCAACATGAGGTTTTATTTGGGTTGATCAGGTTGCAGAAGGGTTAATTTCTTACCCTATTTTTTCTTTTGAAATGCATATTTGAAACATTCGGCCATCCATTACACATTTTTTTATTACTAATATTCAAAATTGTGATGCAATTCAAGATATTTTGCTTAACAGTATTAAAAAATTTGATACAATATTTTCAAGAATCAAGATATTGTGCTATCCCATCTCTAAAGAGATATATTATATATAAAAGTGAAAGCAAATTAAAGAAAGTGGCCAATTGAAGAAGGAAGGATGCAATGAACTAGCAATTAAGGTAATTAATGTACACTAGAAATAGTAGGTTTCCTCTTTTTGATTAAGAAGTCATCAAGAACAACAAATGTCTGTCTGAACACGTGGCAGCCCTACAACACTTTCCGTTTCTATTCCTGCTAACTACAAAAAAAAAAAAAAAAGGCAGGCATCCAAAACCTGCAATAGGAGGGAAAGAAACAGAAAACGATGTGCATGCATATCCATAAGGCACAAGAGGGTGAAAGGCATACGATATCTAACCTCATTGGTTAGATATCCTGCACACAACAACACTATATACTTTCTTCTTATGCATACAAGTCATATAAATCTCCTCATGGACAGATTCATTCTAACTTATTGCAACATGAGCTATCAAATACTGATAGAGGGAGTTGTGGATTTTGACCAGGCAGTAGCAGGAGATCATGCAGAAGCAGCTGAAAGTTTTGCCTGTGTTGATGATGATGATCATCAGCAGCAGCTAGAACAAATTTCAAGGAGGAAGAAGAAGAAGAAGAAGGGAAGCAAGATGAATACTAGGAGGTTTAGTGATGAACAGGTTAGGTCACTAGAGTCGATGTTTGAGTCAGAGACAAAGCTGGAGCCAAGAAAGAAGATGCAACTAGCAAGAGAACTCGGGCTGCAGCCTCGTCAGGTTGCTATATGGTTTCAGAACAGAAGAGCTAGGTGGAAGACAAAACAGATGGAGCAAAAGTACAAGACTTTGAAAGCTAGTTATGACAACTTAGCCTCAAGTTATGAGTCCTTGAAGAATGAAAGAGAGTCCTTACTTTTACAGGTACAGACCATTTTTTTTACTTCAGATTTTTTTTTCTTCATCTTCTCAACCATCATTTTACCTCTTTCTTTTCCTTCAACAGTTGCAGACGGTAAGTAATCAGCTTGGCAACCCTTGTAAGGGGTTGGAAAGATGTGACAGAGGCATTGATGAAGTTCTTCATGATGGAATCACCAACCTTGAGGTTGAAGCGCAGCAAGGACAAGACAACAGTACTATAATGGCCAACGTGTGTGATGATATGAGCATGGGAAATGGACATTCTGGTGATCAAGGACAAGGATTTCTCTATACGGGTTCCCCAGAATACAGTGATGGGACATTAGCATCAGCCTATGAGAAATGCTACAGCACTGATTCAGGGGCCCCGTTTGATCTATCATGGAACAATTCGTATTGTTTTAGTTTCAGGAGTTGATAAAAATATATTTAAATAATTTCAAGACAATTAAAATTATTGGATATCTGTTTGGTGAATAGTTTCTTAGCCGCAGCACAAGTTGCCATATTGCACATTAATGTCAATCAAGCACGTATCCATTTGTTTCAACTCTTGCAATGATTTATGCCATTCAATCAAAGTAGCGTAGCTTCTTCATACACAACTTTGAAATACAAGTTTAGGGACTTGAGAGGCAATAGAGAGCTAGTAAAACCTGTGGATCGTAGATTATATTGTTTGGTTTAATCATAATTATTCAATCTGGTATTATCTAACGGGTTGATAATGAGAAACTACTTGTGATCCAGAGCTTGATTTATATCAAATTTCAATTTGAATCGAGAAAAAAATATTATGAATAAATTCAATTAATCCAAAAAATTTAATCGTAATTCAATTAGTCTCTCAAACCCGATTTAAATAATCAAAATCAATAAATTAAAAAAATAACCAAGTAACTCTTAAACATTTTTTGGTTCAGACCTGGCTGAATATGACAGCTATGATTTTAACAAATGGTATAGGAATTCAAGGGGCGGCCATATCCATAAATATATATGATCAACTCAATATTTGTGACGGATGAGAATTTGGACATTCACAAACTAGTTTTATATAAAATTAGAACAGTTCAAGCATAAAAGACAGTTTGGCCGAGTGGTCTAAGGCGCCAGATTTAGGCTCTGGTCCGAAAGGGCGTGGGTTCAAATCCCACAGCTGTCAATATTCTTTATGTTTTTCCTTACATATTTCTAGCTCCTGCTATGTTTAATATGGTCCCTGTACTATTTTTTCTTCATTTATGTCCACCCTTGCATTCCACTACGACAAGGGATATTCTTGGGTTAAATTACTCGTCAATGGAGATAAATTTTTTTGGTAAGAGCACTATATTTTGTCCTATAATTTCCCATTCAATTTAAAAATAATACCATTTTATTACTTACTTACCTAATGTCAAATGTCCAATGAAAAGGCTTAACAACCACCTACCTAGCAAAGCTCTTTCAACCGTTCCGCTTCCCTTCTTGCCAGAAGACTCTGCAAGAAAGCAGCCTAAACAGAGCAACATGGCATTCTCAAGTTCTACAACAAGTTACCACCAGCCTATTTCGGCTGTTTTAACTCTTCAAACCAAACTTCCCTTCCATCTTTCCCTTTCAAGCCACTCAAATTCCCTCCACTCTGGCCCTGGCAGAAGGTGAAGATGGACCCACTCACTGTGTCTCCAATGGGGTTTGGAACATGGGCCTGGGCCAACAAGCTTTTTTGGGGGTACCAAGAATCAATGGACGCTTATCTTCAACACACTTTTAACTTGGCTGTTGATATGGTATCAATCGTTTTGATATACTGCTGATTCTTATGGAACTGGCAGGTTAAATGGCCAAAGTGAAAAGCTACTTGGCAAGTTCTTACAAGAATTTCCTGGTTGGTATGTTTTCTTGGTTCCATTTGTTCACTAAATAATTCAGGATTCTATTCAATTGCTATAATTTTGAGCCTTTTTGCTTAATATCTGAGAAAATTCTATTCTTCTTGGTCCCACGATGAGTATTGAATGCAAGAAAGATCTGTGTAGATTGACGTATCTACAGTTGATTTCAATCTTCATTGTTAGGATCACACTATCTGATAAAGAGAATAATCATAGAAACAATCACGCGTATACACTTACACTTTGTAAATCTTCGTGGTTCGGCTATGCTTACGTCTACAAGAGAGCAAAGAGGATAGATTTTCACCATATCGGAACAGTAAAAGTTTGGAGAACTCTCAACCCTTCTCCCAAGCACTTCCAATTTGGCTTCCTGGAGAAAAATGCCTGACATCCTTGAGCCTAAAATTCAAGCCATACTCAACAAATATCTATTGTTTTGTTGCCCTGTTGATCAACTTATGAATGATTCCATATCCACTTGATCTCTAGACTTTTCATAATTTGAATAGTGATATTGACAAGTCATATATAACTATTTGTTGTGAAAATAAGATAAATGAAGTTAGAATATAGATTCTTTATCCTGTGATGAGATTTGAATCCTGCTTTTCATGGTCAGAGATGGGGAAAGAATCTTTGTTTTGACTGTCACAAATTTTTTACTAATGACTTTTCGTTCATGAATTCATAGGAAAGCAGACATGAAATGACAAATTTTTTACTAATGGCTTTTCGTTCATGACTTCTATTTAGGCAAATTCTTCCTAGATTGGAGCCTTTATTGAACTTCTTAAGAGAAATTGCACAAAAAAGGAGTAATCCTTTTTAGTAATTGCTTCTTATCTATGCCTAATGGAAAATTCATGATTCCGGGGGATCGGAGAATTTGTGAGTAGATTTATGAATCGGTAACAGGATTAATTTGGAGAAAACAATGTATCAACATAATAAGGAAACAATTGATCAGTTACCGCTTCATATGTTTGCTAGTTGAGTTCCTTTCTCTAATGCCATCCATTCCAAAGCAACAATAGCTGCCTTTTGCAAGGCTTTGTGTTAGCAGGTTGCGATATACTGGTGCAACTGCAAAGGTGCTATTCCAATTCATGGAGTTAAGACAGTAAAGCAAGCAGAGGAAAACTTGGCTGCCCTTTGTTGGCGCCTGAGTTCTGATGAGTTGCTTCAGTTAAACTACGCAGCAAGCAAGTATCCTAAGAACATGATCCAAAACATTTTACAGACAAGGTATGTGTTGTATTCGACCTCAAAATTGTTGTTTTTATTTTTCCTTGTTAGTTCTATATCAAATAATGTGTAAAAAAACTAAAAAAAAGAAAAAGCTCAATCCAAATGGACAGTTGGCTCAAACAACAGAACAGGTCTATACACCTTCGGCTCTGCCTAGCTTCTGGAAAAGATCCATGTTCTAGGGTTCAGGCTTGGGATTTCAGGCCGTAATCAACACAAAACATAATCCAAGCATATCCTTTCAGAAAAGTACATATATTGAACATTAAGATCAGTAGTCTCAATTTTCTTCTCTGGATTGGCTAGGTAAGTTTGCTTGCAGGCTTGCTGTCTCCATATCATTGAGCACTTCAAAAGAAAATTTGCCTCTCAGTTTCCCCAGGATTTGTTCACATGAATTTGACAACTTTAACAGTTAAAGCCTCTTATCCAACCCTTTCTCCATCTGTCATTGGAGGCAGCATTATTATCTTTAGGGGAACAAGAAGAGGCATTTCTTGATATGTTTTCTTTCTTAATTACTATTTCCTGCTAACTGATACTCCTAGGGAATACTAGGATGAGTTCAAGCTCTCAAAGTAGAGAATTATGAATTCATGATCCTTGTAAAAACTATACAGGAACAGTTCCTGAAACATGAAACGGATAGCAGTTTATTAAAATCAGGTCCTGGAGAAAACAAATGCCGAGATTCTTCAACCTTGCTTGCTTTAGATGATTGAGCACCTAATAAGAATTTAGCATTCATTTGTTTGTAAGATTTAAAACATAAGCATACACAACACATTCTATTCATGCATAAAGATCACATATTCATGGTTACAGAATTCTGGAGTGCAGATGCATTTCTTCTCCACTTCCCTAATCTTTTTTTTTTTAAATCTGCAGAATCCGCTGAGATCAGTTCACTGAGTATGAAAGTTTAGAATTTGTGCGCCTTGCCGTTTATTAGTTTTTTGTTCATTAGGAGGTTCGTTGGCCCTCCCCTTCCTAAATCCCTCCTGTAAGCAGGATTTTGCAGCGAGTGACTTTACCAGCTAGCTAGCTGTCACCCACCTTAAACTATTTGTTATGCTGAACCAGTTTGAACTTCTCTTTATTTAAGCACATAGCTTATTGTAAGTAGAACGCAGTCCTTTCCATGGATAATGTCAGAGTTGAAGCAACTCAAAAAGACAAAGTGTATGAGAGGTCATTGTCGCTGTCATTCTATCAAATTCTAGATTCACCAATTGTAACTGAACAATTTAGTGTCTACCCACATAAAATTTGTTCCAAAAGAATTTGTTACTCATTAGTTCCTTATTGTAACTGAAAACTTAACATAAATATAAACTTGGAATGTAGGAAAAGAATATAAAAGATTGTTCCTAAACTAATAAGAGAGCATTGGCAGGCTCATTCCTTTAACAAGCTTGCTGGGATTTCAATTTTTCCTCTCTTGTGCTTCTTTCTATCCACTTCTTAATTGACTTGCTCCTACCATTCAGGTTCAGGTTGCACTCGAGAAATTTTGCATGCAACAAGGTTTTCTATCTGAACATTAATGTAAAGCATCATTAGACGAATTGAAGTGTACTTCCTGAAACAGATGCATTGAAATACGGTGTAGATTCATGTGAATTATACTACCTTTTCTCGAGTGCTACGGTCGTTGTTGTTAATTGGAACAAACTCAGGATTGACTCTGAACTCCTCTACCATCCATTCAGTTTCAGTTCCATTAGGTGAGCTTCCTTGATAGAAATTCAGAGTCTTTACATAACCAACAACTTTTCCCTCCCATGTGATCGGGCCAGCACCTTCGGGATCGATTGCATAGTAGCCACCATCTAGTGCAATAATGTTATCATCCTTGCTTCTAGTTGAAAAGAAAAACCACTCGTTGGGCACCCCGCCCTTAAAATCATCTAAATATTCATGACACAAGTTAGATTTTAAAGCATATAACTTAATCATGTAATGTAAATTATGTTGACTTCGTTCATGCTGAAGTTGCAACTAATTAATTAATGGTGGAAACATGCATGATAGTGTAATGGGAAACATTAGAAGATCAACTAGAAGTATAACAGATAAGCACTAGCAGTTTAGTGTCAAGACTAAAACATCCTAATCAAACTAATACTCCAGCATAATCTAATCTAATGTCCAGCTATGTGGCATGCAATTGGTTGTTCGGTGATTTCATATACATGGGTCATTGGAGAGTCAAACCGCCAAACCATAAACATGTCTTAAGATAGTGTTTGGTTATTGACTCGAGAGAAAAAGTTGAGACAGAGCGGACATGTTCATGTTCCCGTAATCGTGTTTTGTTTTGAAAGGAAATAAATTCACTTTAAAATAATTTTTTATCTGGTATCTATCTTACCCCTTCTTCAACTAAACATGTTTAGCTCTGTTTTGTATACCTCACTTTTGACTTTTGTGATTTAAGATGTTAAAGCTTCATTAACTATAACCAAACATGCATGGTCAATCACGTGTCAAAAAAATTAAATTAAAAAACAATGATATAACAAAAACTTACCCAAGGGGAGTTTATCAGGGCTTGATGCATATACATCAGTGGTGGTAATAACATCAGCAGGAAGTTGTTGGCCCAGAATTTTTCTCTTCAAATAATAAACAATAAGATCATCATTATCAGGGCTAAATTTGTAGCCAGCAAGGAGAACTGGCACGTTCAAAGCTTGTCCGCCGCTAGCCATTGAGATATTTCGACAAACTATATAAAGAGAAGGAGTGTGATTGCAATAAGAAAAACGAAGTACTAGTCAATAAAGTAATGATTTGTGCATGGCAGAGTTGTGTATATATAGAGACTGGAATTGAGTTGGCTCCAATTTGCATGAGTAAATAAATCCTGATGCTACAATTTAGTATTTTTCTTGTTCTGTTTGATTAGTTCACCCACTGTTAAGCGGGATTCTACCAGGAAAAAGAAAAAGGGCTCAAGCTGTTCGGATTTTGAAGGAACTAAATTCCTACTCCAAAATAGGAAAAGGAAAAATAAGAGGATGGTTTGTGATTTTATAATTCTAGACGTGATGAACCCTCACTCCTTTCTTTAGAGCATGCTCAAGTAAAGTTGATACTCATAATATGCAATGTACAGATAAGAGGCTTTATATGTGGCAGAAACAGTGTTTTGAAGTCAGCAACTCAACCTGGCAGAACTAGGTCTCTGAGCTGAGGGATTTTGAGTTATAATTAGAATCAATTATGTTAGTTTATATCTTAGATTAGATTAGGCTTATCTTTATTAGTTATATTCAATTAAATTCCTTATTAGGCTAGTAGGTAAAACTATATAAATAGCCAAATAAAAAAAAATGAAATCAACCACCTTCAGAAATTTTCTTAAGGACATGTGATGCAATTGGGATTGTAGAAACGGAAGATCTTGAGTATTCACGTGAGGATCTGACACAACTAGATGGGCACAACTAGATAACTAGATGGGGATCTGATCTATGTAGACTATATAGATGGCCTAACATATATTTTTATGGACTAGTAGCACAACTTAGACTCGAGAATATTTGGTCGCGGTAAATTGAGTTAGCATCTTAAAACAGAGGTAGACCATGTGGATGACTTAGCATATGTTTTTACAGACCAATAGAACAAGTTTAGGCCCAAAAAGAGATTTGATCGTGCTAAATTGGATTAGCAGCTTAAAATAAAAATAACAGGAGATCCAACTATTGGAATGAGCTCAAATTTGTTTAGGTGATGCTACAAACAATTTTCCTATGGGTTTGTTGAATCTCCTGGGATTAGGAATCAGGCCTATAATGTTGTTTAGAATAATTTTGTTATTTTTTCTATTTTTTTTTGGATTTATTGTTTAATTCAGATTATTTTTTTAATTCCTTGGTGCTTTCGGATTTCTAATTGCTTCCTTTACAGGTAGGTATTCTGACCTATATATAGATCTTGTAAAAACTTTAAGGAGACATACTTCAATAGTTCTATTTTCAGATTAATAAATTTTGAATTTATATCTACAACTCTTTTTACTCATTAAATTTGTTGTGTTTTCTATGTTGTTGTTATTCTTATACCTTCCGTCTGCATCATCAACATGTGTACTAAAGTATGGAATTGAGGTGAGAGTCTTCCTCCCTGTTCGGTGCTGGCTGTCTCGTTCCTATTCACAGTCTGCCTCTCGGGCTCGGCATTCTTGCAATACATGAGGACATAAGACCTGAGCAGCTAATGATTTTCATATTTTGAGGATGTTATATTTGACCAATTATTTTGAAAAATCACAGCATTCTGATTGGAGATTACTTTACTAGTATCAAATATTATAAGACAAACAAAAGTTGAGAATTATCTTAATAAGATGAACCGCGTGTATATCCCTTGCTTCAACCAAAATTGAAGGAGTTGCATAGATGGAGATTTGACATCATGTTTCTGGTACTGCAGAATTCCATCTCAACTGTATTTACTGATTGAAATGTGCATAGATGAAATGTGCCATTTATCTCTGATATTTTGGAAAGAAATCTGACTGTCATTTTTAAGTCCTGATCCTTAAGCTTTCAACAGTGCAAGCAGACCTGCTCAAGCTCAGTTCATTCCAAGATCTTTGATTATTTTTATTATAATATTTATTTAATTTAATTTTTTAGATTTACAAGGATTTGTTTAGTATAGTGTCCTAATCCTAATTGGATTCTATTAGCCATGTAACTTTCAATAAGGAATCTAATCCTTTTCCTCTATAGTCCGTAGAATTAATATAAATACTGATGGATGGTTTATTTTCTTATTAAAGGTTATTAAATTTCAGACTTTTCTGAGAAATATCAGATTCAAGCGTCATTTTATCTTGGTATGCTAGCCACAAGCATACCGGTTCACTGCAATTTTTAAATGTAAAATTTCAAGAACTGAAACTCTT
>Ga0307517_10005243_pt1 | contig 19605 bp, 18 predicted proteins | sample 23_EM_MG_FD_194515 | JGI IMG/M metagenome (GOLD analysis project Ga0307517, IMG submission 194515) | Populus trichocarpa ectomycorrhiza microbial communities from riparian zone in the Pacific Northwest, United States - 23_EM | ecosystem: Host-associated > Plants > Roots > Unclassified | place... | reverse complement strand
GCTGGATCCCATGAGCGTCGCAGAATCCCGCAGGATTGTCCTCTTCCGGCATGCGAAAGCCGACTGGCCCGAGGTGACCGATCACGAGCGACCGCTCGCTGAGCGCGGTCGCCTGGACGCGGCCACCGCCGGAAGCAGACTGGCCGACACCGGCATCCCCTTCGATCTGGCCCTCTGCTCCACCGCGGTCCGGACCCGGGAGACCTGGAAGCTCGCGGTCCACGAGCTCGCGCACCGGCCGAAAACCGTCTACGAGGAGCGGCTCTACGAGGCCTCGCCCGGCGAGCTGATCGCGGTGCTGAACGAGACGCCGGACGACGCGCGGAACGTGATCCTCGTCGGCCACAACCCGAGCGTGCAGGGCCTGGCCGAGATCCTCCCGGGAGCGGGAGCGGGTTCCGGCGAGGCCCGTGAGTGGCTGGACCGCCGCGGTTTCGCGACCGCCGGTTTCGCCGTCCTGTCCTTCACGGGTTCCTGGAAGGCGCTGGAGCCGGGCGTGGCCACGCTGGACGACTACTGGGCGCCGTCGGAGTAACCCCGCAGACCCGTAGCCCGAAGCTCCGCAGACCCATGGCCCCGCAGCTCTGAGGACTCGTACGACAAAGAAAGGGCCCGGCACCATGCGGTGCCGGGCCCCCGAAAGTCGTGCAGGACCGGGATCAGTCCTCGTCGTGCGTGTCCGCGGCCTCGACCTCTTCGCGGGTGACGCCCAGCAGATACAGCACGGTGTCGAGGAACGGCACGTTCACCGCGGTGTGCGCGGCCTCCCGTACGACAGGCTTCGCGTTGAAGGCGACACCGAGACCGGCCGCGTTGAGCATGTCCAGGTCGTTGGCGCCGTCGCCGATCGCCACGGTCTGCGCGAGCGGTACGCCCGCCTCGGCGGCGAAGCGGCGCAGCAGCCGTGCCTTGCCCGCGCGGTCGACGATCTCGCCGGTGACCTTGCCGGTCAGCTTGCCGTCGACGATCTCCAGGGTGTTGGCCTGGGCGAAGTCGAGCCCGAGCCGGTCCTTGAGGTCGTCGGTGACCTGGGTGAACCCGCCTGATACGACGCCGACTTGGTAGCCGAGCCGCTTGAGCGTACGGATGAGGGTGCGCGCCCCCGGCGTCAGACGCACCTCGCTGCGCACCTTGTCGACGACCGACGCGTCCAGCCCCGCCAGCAACGCCACGCGCGCGTGCAGCGACTGCTCGAAGTCCAGTTCCCCGCGCATCGCGGCGGCGGTGACCTCGGCGACCTCGTCCTCGCAACCGGCGTGCGCGGCGAAGAGTTCGATGACCTCGTCCTGGATGAGCGTGGAGTCGACGTCCATGACGACCAGCCGCTGGGCCCGCCGGTGCAGCCCCGCCGCCACGACGGCGATGTCGACGCCGAACGTCGCCGCGTGGGTCACCAGGGCGGTGCGCAGGGGCTCGGTCTCCACGCCGGACACCGCGAACTCGACCGCTGTCACGGGGTACTTGGCGAGCCGGAAGATACGGTCGATGTTGCCGCCGGCCTTGGTGATACGGGCGGCGATCGCGGCGGTGGACTCCGCGGTGAGGGGGTGGCCGAGCACGGTCACGAGCGAACGCCCGAGCCCACGCGGCCGGTTGTCGCCGAGGCCGGAGATGATCTCCGCCTGCATCTTCATCGACTCGGCCCAGCTGTGCACGGTGGCCCGCAGACCCCCTTCGAGCCCGGCGGGCGGCGGCGTCACGAGCGCGCACAGCACCATCCGGCCACGCGTGACGACCTGCTCGATGTCGACCACGTCGACGGAGTAGGCGGCGAGGGTGTCGAAGAGTCCGGCCGTGATGCCCGGCCTGTCCTTGCCGAAGATCTTGACGAGGAGAGTGGGGACGTCAGAGGTCTGCGAAGCGCTCATGGTGTACCCACCGTATCCGGCACGGAGTGCCTTATGCCGCAGAGGTCCGCCTAGCGGACACGGAACAGTGGGTGTCGGGTCGGTGGCGCGAATCTTACGAGGCGATCACGAAGGGGCGGTGACCTGGTCAGGAGTGGGCCGTGGGTGGTCGAGAGTCGGCTGAGGGGCGGTCAGGAGACGCGTTGAGGTGATCGCGGGGAGGTGTGGTGCCGATCAGGGGTTGGCCGGTCGTTGGGCGAGGGGTGACTGGTGGGGCACCGGGTGCGGGGGATACGGCTGGACGGGTGGGGAGCAGAGGGTTGGGCTGCTGGGTTGTCGCACCGTCGGGCTATAGGGGTGCCGCTACGTCTTCCCCCATCACCTTGTCCGGCATCGCCCATCGCTGGCTCACCCACCGCCGACGTGGATCACCGGCGCCCCTTGGGCCTCCCCGGCGGGGGCGGCGGGGGAGGAGGCGGGGGTTGCTGCCCACCGTCCGAATCGTCCCCCGGCCAGTCCCGCGAACGTGACCCGGGTCGACGCCGAGGCGATCGGGACGGCGGCTCATAGGGCTGGGCCATGGTCGGAGCGCCGTACATGTCGGCGGGCGGCGGAGGGGTGCCGGGTGGCTGCGGGTTGTTGTAGGGGCGAGTGCCGTCCTCCGGTTGCCGCAGCTCATCGGGCAGTTGCAGATACGGGTTGGTCTCGGGGTTCGGCGCGCGGTAGGGCGAACTCGGCACGTACGGCCCAGGGTCCCCGGCGCCCTCCGGATGCCCTGCATGTCCCGCACCCCCCGCAGGCTGCGCGTGTTCCGGATACCCCGGCTGCCCTGGCGCCCAGACATCCGACCCCGACCCTGAACCCGTCCCCGATCCCGTTCCCGGAACCGGACCTCCCACCCCCAAGTCACCCCGTGCCAACCGAGAAGCCTGCCGCCCCGCAGCCCCGGTCGCGTACGCGAGCAGCCCCCCGACAAACCCCGCCCCCGCACCCCACACCGCACCGAGCACCAACGCCATCCCCAGCTGCCCGTGCAGCTCGATCCCCGCGCCGAACGCGTCGAACCCCAGCACCGACAGCGACGCGTCCACCGACACATCCGTCAGCCACGCCAGCAACGGCAACGTCAGCGCGGTGACGACCCCAAGCCGTAAAGCACACCGCCCGGCAAATCCGAGAGCACTCCCGCGACCCCCCGCACCGCCGCGCTCACCGGCACCGGCACCACCACGATCAGAGCCGCTCCCCGCCGCCGCCCCCAAGGGCGTCCGCACCGCTGTCAACACCCCCGCCAGCAACATCATCAATGCCGCCGCAACCCCCAACAGCCATACCCGGCTGTCCAGTTCGGCCAGCCGGCCCAACGTCACCGGCTGGTCGGACTTCACGCTGAGGAGTTGGTCCAGGGGGTGGGGGAGGAGTTTTGCGAGTTCGCCGGTGGCCTTGCCGTCCCAGGGGACGAAGAGGCCGATCGGGATGCCGAGCCAGACTCCGTTGGGGGCGCCAAGGAGTGCGGCGCCGGCAATTCGCTTCGGGTGGTCGTCGCCGATCGCCGCGTACACCGCCGCCGCGAGCCCCGCCGCCACCGCGACCAGCAGCACCGCCACGAGCGCGGAAGCGGCCGGGCGTACGACGCGGTGCATGGCCTCCCAACCGCGCGGCAAAGGAGTTCGGCGCGAGGCCAGCAGGGCGATCAGCAGGATGCCGGCCGACCAGCCCAGGCCGCCCAGCAACGTCGGCGCCGTATCGACCGTGAAGCCCACCGCCGCCTTCGCCTTGACCAGGTCGCTGATCTTGCCCGGCAGCAGCCCGCCGATGTCACCGATGTCGCCGAGGCCGGGGATGCTCAGCCCGCCGCCGTTCCCTCCACCGCCGCCGGTCAGTTTGTCGAGGCCGAGTTTGCTGCCGTCGATGGTGATGACGTCGTGCCCGGCCCAGGCCAGCCCACCCAGCATCGCCACGAAGAGCACGATCACCGAGCCCGCGCGCGCGAGGAGTTCGGCCGGGGCGATCACAACTCCGGCCGCCCGCAGGGACCGTAGGAAGAAGTACGACAGCAGGAGTGCGCCGACCAGGCTCACGCCCAGCGGGGTGATCGTCACCGCTGTGGTCGCCTGGGCGCCGGTCAGGCCGAAGGCGGAGACGTCGCCGGTCGGGGTGACCGAACCGCCCGCGCCGAGAGCCACCACCGCCGCGGTCATGGGGCCGAGCGAGCCCGTCGCGTCGGCGCCCAGCAGGTGCAGGCCGAGCGCGGCCGTGCCCGCCATGCCTATCAACGCCCAGCTCACCGCTGCGATCGCGGACAGCAGGACGTCGACCCAGGGCACCCTCGTGTCGTAGCTCGCCGTCCGGACACTCGTCGCTGAGCTCATGGCAGACCCCCCGATCCGCGGCGCGGTGCGGACACCACGCATGTCCCCCTCGCGTGGATTACCACTCTCCGGGCCGGTTTCAACCCCGTCAACGGAACCGACGGAAGCGTATGGACGTGGTCTTCACAAGGCCCGACTTTCGGTCAGGGGGTGCAGCCTGAAATAGTTCCCGACGATGTTCGCCATCCCTAGACTCCCTGTGATGGGGGTAACTCGGGGGACTACTCAGTGGGGCATGGAGTGCCGGAACTCGTACTGGAATTGAATGGACGGACCTGGACGCTCGACGCGTCCAGGCCCTACACCCTCGGACGTGATCCGCAGGGGGATGTCGTGGTCGACGACGCCAGGGTCTCCTGGCGGCACGCCACGATCAGCTGGAGCGGCCGGAGTTGGGTCATCGACGACCACGGCAGCACCAACGGCACGTTCGTGCAGGGCCAGCGCATCCATCAGATGGAGATCGGCCCGGGCTCGTCCGTGCACCTGGGCAACGCGACCGACGGCCCGCGGCTGAGCCTGTCCGGCGCCGCGGCCTCCGTGGCGAGCCCGCAGGCCCAGCCGCAGCAACAGCCGTACGCCGCACAGGGCGCGAGCCCCGGCTGGGCCCAGCAGGCACCGCCGCAACAGGCCCCGGCGCAGACGCCTGAGCAGCAGCGTTACCAGCCGCCGGCCGCTGCGCAGATTCCGCAGCAGCCGGGACCCGGTGTCGGCGCGGGGGCGCCGCCGGTCTACGGCGACCGCAGCCCGACCACGTTCCACCAGTTCTCGCTGGGCCGCGTGATGCGCATCGGCCGTGCGCTGGAGAACGAGTTGGTGGTCTCCGACCTCCAAGTCTCGCGCCACCACGCCGAGTTCCACGCGACGCCCGACGGCCGCTTCGAGATCCGCGACCTGGGCTCGCACAACGGCACGTACGTCAACGGTCAGCCGATCACCAAGGGCGGCTCGGCGCTGCTCGGCCCGAACGACATCGTCGGCGTCGGCCACTCGACGTTCCGCCTGGTCGGGGACCGGCTCGAAGAGTTCGTCGACACCGGTGACATCTCCTTCTCCGCCCGGCACTTGACCGTCGAGGTCGACGGCGGCAAGCAGATCCTCAAGGACGTCTCCTTCGGCGTACCGGAGAAGTCGCTGATCGCGGTCATCGGCCCGTCGGGCTCCGGCAAGTCGACCCTGCTCAAGGCGCTCACCGGCTACCGGCCCGCCAACCAGGGCGACGTCCTCTACGACAACCGGAACCTCTACAAGCAGTTCGCCGAGCTGCGCCAGCGCATCGGTCTGGTCCCGCAGGACGACATCCTGCACAAGGAACTGACCGTCAAGAAGGCCCTCAAGTACGCCGCCAAGCTGCGCTTCCCCGCCGACACCACCGGCGCCGAGCGCGAGGCCCGTATCGACGAGGTGCTGCGCGAGCTGAAGCTCGACATCCACAAAGAGAAGAAGATCACCTCCCTCTCCGGCGGCCAGCGCAAGCGCGTCTCGGTCGCCCTGGAACTCCTCACCAAGCCCTCGCTGATCTTCCTGGACGAGCCCACCTCGGGCCTCGACCCGGGCATGGACCGCGATGTCATGCAGCTGCTGCGCGGCCTCGCCGACGACGGCCGCACGGTCCTCGTCGTCACCCACTCCGTGGCCGAACTGGCGATCTGCGACAAGCTGTTGGTGATGGCTCCGGGCGGCAGCGTCGCCTACTTCGGCCCGCCCGAGGAGGCACTGAACTTCTTCGGCTACGACACCTGGGCCGACGTCTTCTCCGCCTTCGAGAACTACCGCGACTACGACTGGGCCGGGCGCTGGAAGGGCTCGCAGCACTACCAGATGTACGCCGCGGACATCGACGCGATTGCACCGCAGTCCGTACAGATGCCGCCGATGCAGGCGATGAAGCCGCCGAAGCCGCAGGGCTGGATGTCCCAGTTCATGACGCTGGTGCGCCGCTACGTCGGGGTGATCGCCTCCGACAAGGGCTTCCTGGCCCTGATGGTGATCCTGCCGGCCGTGCTGGGCGCGGTGAGCCTGCTCATCGACTCGGGCAACAGCCTGCTGCCCAACCCGGCCCGGGCGAACGGCCAGAGAATTCCGAACGGCACGGCCACCACGGTCCTGCTGATCCTCGCGGTCGGCGCCTGCTTCGCCGGCGCGGCCAACTCCGTCCGCGAGCTGATCAAGGAACGGGTCATCTACGAACGGGAGCGGGCGACCGGCCTCTCGCGCTCGGCGTACCTGATGTCGAAGGTGTTCGTGCTCGGCGTGATCACCGCGCTGCAGGGCCTGATGGTCGGTGTCATCGGCTTCGCCAGCCGGGAGATCCCCAAGCAGGGCCTGGTGCTCGGCAGCCAGACCATGATCGAACTCTGCATCCCGATCATGGGTCTCGGCTTCACCGCGATGATGTTCGGCCTGATCATCTCCGCGCTGGTGAAGACGGCCGAGAAGACCATGCCGCTGCTGGTCATGTTCGCGATCATCCAGGTCGTGTTCACCGGCTGCCTGTTCACCCTGAACGGCGCGGTCGGCGTCAACCAGTTCTCGTACCTGATGCCCTCGCGCTGGGCGGTCGGGGCCGCGGGCGCCACGCTGGACTTCAACAAGATCAGCCCGCCCAAGCCCGGCGACAGCGTCGATCCGCTCTGGGAGCACACCGTCGGCGCCTGGGGCATGGACATGGCCGCCCTGATCGCCCTCGGCGTGATCTGCGGCTTCTTCGTGGCCCGCTTCCTGCGCCGCCACGAGCCCGAGGTCATGCGTAAGTGAGCCATGCGGAAGTGAGTCCGGAAATCAAACTCACGTGAGTTTGAAAAGCGAACGCCGAAGGGCGGCGCCCCTCACACGGGTGCCGCCCTTCGGCGTCGATACCGAGACCAAGAGGTCCGCCGGAGAGGCCTCAGTACGCGCTGTTGACGTTGTCGATCGAGCCGTACCGGTCGGCCGCGTAGTTGGCGGCGGCGGTGATGTTGGCGACCGGGTCGTAGATGTTCGACGAGGTACCGGAGACGTGGTACGCGTTGAACGTCGGCTGGATGACCTGGAGCAGACCGATCGACGGGGTGCCGTTGACCGCGTTGACGTCCCAGCCGTTGATGGCGCTGGGGTTGCCCGAGGACTCCCGCATGATGTTCTTGTACAGGCCGTTGTACGAGCCCGGGATGCCCTTCTGCTTCATGATCGCCAGCGCGTGGTTGATCCAGCCGTTGAGGTTGTTGGCGTACGTCGTCGCGGCGACGGGCTGGATCTTGACGCGCTCGGTGGAGCGGCTCGCGGCCTTCTTGGCCTTGCGCGCGGCCTCCGCCTTCTTCTTGGCGGCGGCTTCGGCGGCGGCCTTCTTCTTCGCGGCGGCGTCCGCCTTGGCCTTCGCCGCCTTCGCCTTGGCGTCGGCCTTGGCCTGGATCGCCTCGGTCTTCACACCGGCACCGGCGAGCTGGTCGGTGACGCTGGCCTTGACGCCCTTGATGGGCTCCGTGCTGTACGCGACCTTCGTAGAGGTCGCGGCGTCGCTCGTGGTCGTCCCCGCGTCGCTGGGCACCGCGGAGAAGGCGAGGGCGGCGGCGCCGAGCGTGGCGACACCGGCGAGCGCGATCTTGTGCTGCTTCGTCAGCTTGTTCAGCTTGGTCAGGCGACTATGACCAGGAGTGTTCGTGTTCTTGGGCATGGCGGATGGACCTCTTCGAATTGCGCGGAGGTCGCTCACCGTCCGGCGGGGACGCGGGTGCTTCCGGCACAAACGCCGCGGACGGGATCCGCGGCGCTGAGCGACGGCTGCAATTCTTAGCGGCCGCAAAAACCCCTGGCAAAGGTGTGACGTACGATCCCGGGTAGTTGACCGGTCCAGGGCAAAACGGGACAGACAGGGCCGTCTGTCCCGCTCAAGTGGGGCGTCTATATCTCCTATGTCCGCTAGTACGTGATCTGCGCCCTATGTGCGGGCTCACATCGACCGCGCCCCGACCTCACCCGCAGTTGCGGGAGCAACGCGCCGCGTGAGGGTCCTCCTCCGGGAGGATGAGATGCACGTCCCCGAACTCGTGCCACAGGTAGAGCCCCCGCAACGCCTCCTCGTAACTGCGGCCTACGGCGGCCCGCCCGGCGACCGCCTCAAGCATCAGCAGATGCGAGGCCTCCGGCTCGTGCAGCCCCGTCAGCAGCCCGTCCACCACCCGCACACCCCGCTCCGGCGTCACGACGAGATCGGTCCACCCCGCACGCGCGCGTACGACCCCGTCGTCCCCGGCGGCCGACTCGACGGCCCGCACAGCCGTGGTCCCGACCGCGATCACCCGCCCGTCCCCGGCCCGGGCGGCGTTGATCAACCGGGCCGACGTCCCCGACACCGCGAACCGCTCCGGATACGGCGGCTCCTGCACCTCGGCCGAGGCCACCCCGGTGTGCAGGGTGATCGGCGCGAACTGCACCCCCCGACTCACCAGCTCCGCCACCAGCCGCGCGGTGAAGGGCCGAGCCGCACTGGGCATCTCCGCACTGCCCGTCCCGTCCTCCGTGGGCAGCGAGAACACCGTCTGGTAGACGGAGAGCGGCTGATCGCGCTCCGTATAGGAGTAACGGATGGGCCGCCCATGCTCCCGGAGTAGTACGGCCACGCCGGTCCCCGGCGTTTCTGGACGCGACACCCCCGACACCCGCCCCCACCACAACCGCTCACCCCGCCCGCTCAACGGCTCCTCCAGGACCAGCCGCACACCTCCGGGCAGCCGAACCTCCACGCCGGCCGGGCCGCCCGCACGCGCGCGTGTGGTGCCCTTCCCGTCCGGCTCGCGCAGCTCGACCGCCCACCGCCCGTCATCGCCCCGGGTGGAGAAATGCACCACCACGCGTGCGTGCCCGATCCACCCGTCCACCGCCGCGGCGAGCGTCGGCGACGTGTTCACGACCAACAGATCCCCGGCCCGCAGCAACCGCGGCAACTCCGCGAACACGTGATGCGACACCTCGGTACCGCGCGACACGAGCAGCCGTACGGCATCCCGGTCGAGCCCGGGCCCGCGCTGTTCGGCGGGCACCCGCGCGGACAGCTCCTCCGGGACCCGGACGGCCACGGTCATCGCTCCTCCAGGAGGGCCGGCGCGCCGTAGCGCCCGCTCGCCGGACGCTCGTCCAGCAGCCGTAGAAAGGCCGGTACCACGGAGGCCGGCGACGGCCGTGGATCCTCGTCGTCCGGTACGGCCGCCGCGTACAGGTCGGTGCCCATGTCCCCGGGGTCGACCGCCCACACCCGCAGCCCGGGCTCCTCGGCGCCGAGCACGGCCGCGAGATGGTCGAGGGCCGCCTTGGACGCCCCGTAACCGCCCCACGTCTCGTAGGCTTCGGCCGCCGCGTCCGAGCTGACCGCGATCACCGCACCCGCGTGCGAGGCCCGCAGCAGCGGCAGCGCCTCCTGGACCAGGCCCAGCGCGGCCACCACATTCACCTCCAGCGCCCGCCGCAACCCGTCCAGGGCCAGCTCCTCCAGGCGTACCAGCGGCTCGGCGCCCAGCGCGCTCGCGTTGCTGACGACCAGGTCGACGCCGCCCAGCTTCCCCGCCGCGGCCACCAGCTCCGCGCGGTGCGCGGCATCCGTGACGTCCCCGGGAAGGGCCTCCACGCGCGTGCCGTACGCGGCGACGGCCACCGCGGCGTCTGTCAGCACCCCCTCGGTCCTGGCGTCGAGCACCAGGTCCCAGCCCCGCGCGGCCAGGGCCTCGGCGAGCGCCCGCCCCAGCCCCTTGGATGCCCCCGTGATGATCGCTACCGACATGACACACGTCCCCTCGTCCACTACGCCTCCGTCGGCGTGCCCCCAACGTAGGAACGGGATCGCCTCCGCCGCGTCGGACGTCGGCCGCAGTCCACCGGGGCCCTTCGCCCTAGGTCCACCGGACCAGACGACGGCCGCCACCGGCCCGATCCGCACTGTCAGACCCCGCCGGTACCGTGAGGACATGAGTCAAGGTCCACGGTCCGGCCTCGCGGCGGTGAGTTCCGCGCTGCTGGCCATGAGCAGGCATCTCGAGGTGCGCGACGTCCTCAAGACGATCGTCGCCTCGGCCCGCGAGCTGCTCGACGCGCAGTACGCCGCGCTCGGCGTGCCCGACGACCACGGCGGCTTCGCCCAGTTCGTGGTCGACGGCGTCAGCGACGCCCAGTGGAAGGCCATCGGCCCGCTCCCGCGCCAGCACGGCATCCTCGCCGCGATGTTGCACGAGGCCAAGGCCGAACGCCTCGCGGACGTGCGCAAGGACCCGCGCTTCGAGGGCTGGCCCTCGGCCCACCCCGACATGTCCGACTTCCTGGGCCTGCCCATCCGCGACGACGACGAGGTCATCGGCGCCCTCTTCCTCGCCAACAAGAACTGCCCGAAGCGGGACGGCAGTTGCGGCTTCACGGAGGAGGACGAGGAGCTGCTCGCCATCCTCGCCCAGCACGCGGCCATCGCCCTCACCAACGCCCGCCTGTACGAGCGCAGCCGCGAGCTGACCATCGCCGAGGAGCGCTCCCGCCTGGCACACGAACTGCACGACGCGGTGGCCCAGAAGCTGTTCTCGCTCCGCCTCACCGCGCAGGCCGCCGCCACCCTCGTGGACCGCGACCCCTCCCGCGCCAAGGGCGAACTCCAGCAGGTGGCCGCGCTCGCCGCCGAGGCAGCCGACGAACTGCGCGCCGCGGTCGTCGAGTTGCGCCCCGCCGCCCTCGACGAGGACGGACTGAGCGCCACCCTGCGCACCCAGATCCAGGTCCTCGACCGCGCCCACACCGCACGCGTGACCTTCACCGGCCGCGGCTTCCGCGCCCTGCCCGCCGCCCAGGAGGAGGCCATGCTCCGCGTCGCCCAGGAGGCCCTGCACAACGCACTGCGCCACTCCGGCGCGGGCCACGTCGCCGTGACCCTGGAGCGACGCGGTTGCGGAGCTGTCCTACGGATCACCGACGACGGCAGCGGCTTCGAGCCTCAGTCGATCCGCCGCGCGGGACGCCATCTCGGCCTGGTCTCCATGCGGGACCGGACGAACGGCGTCGGCGGCACGCTGACCGTGGAATCGGCGCCCGGAAAGGGCACCACGATCGAGATGGAGGTCCCCGGTGGCTGACGCAATCAAGGTGCTGATCGTCGACGACCACCAGGTCGTCCGCCGGGGCCTGCGCACCTTCCTGGAGGTGCAGGACGACATCGAGGTCGTCGGCGAGGCGGCCGACGGAGCCGAAGGAGTCGCCCGCACCGAGGAGTTGAAGCCCGACGTCGTCCTCATGGACGTCAAGATGCCGGGCATGGACGGCATCGAGGCGCTGCGCAAGCTCCGCGAACTCGACCACCCCGCGCGCGTGTTGATCGTCACCAGCTTCACCGAACAGCGCACGGTGATCCCGGCCTTGCGCGCGGGCGCCGCCGGTTACGTCTACAAGGACGTGGACCCGGACGCCCTGGCCGGCGCCATCCGTTCCGTCCACGCGGGCCACATCCTGCTCCAACCCGAGGTCGCCGGGGTCCTGTTGTCCCAGGAGGAGTCCAACTCGGGGCAGGGGAGAGGCGGTTCGCTCACCGAGCGGGAGCGCGAGGTGCTCGGCCTGATCGCCGACGGCCGCTCCAACCGCGAGATAGCCCGCGCCCTGGTGCTCTCCGAGAAGACGGTCAAGACCCACGTCTCGAACATCCTGATGAAACTCGACCTGGCGGACCGCACGCAGGCGGCCCTGTTCGCCGTACGCCACGGTCTGACGCGGTGACCTGAGCGAGGTGATCCGGCGAGGTGAGCGGGGTGCGGCGGCAACACGGAGCGTCTCGTTCCGGGCTGAGATTCATACCGTCGTGGGAATGTCCCTCGAATGGCGCATCCTTCGTGGATCTCCGCCGTTCTCCAGTGCGTGCCGCGGCGCCTGCCGCGGTGATCGCTAGGAGGGCTCAGAAGTGAAGAACCTGAAGAAGGCAGCGGCCGTGACGATGGTGGCCGGCGGGCTGGTAGCCGCCGGTGCCGGGCTGGCCTCCGCCGACGGTCTGGCGAACGGCCAGGCCGCCGGTTCGCCCGGCGTCGCCTCGGGCAACGTCGTCCAGGTCCCGGTGCACGTCCCGGTCAACGCGGTCGGCAACAGCGTGAACGTCATCGGCGTCCTGAACCCCGCCTTCGGCAACCTGGGCGTCAACCAGTGACGCACGTCGCCCCGCGACAGTGACCTCCGGCCTCCCAGGGCACTCCCTGGGAGGCCGGTCTGCTCGTCACCTGGTCGGCTTGTCGCGCCAATGATCCGAACGGGCAGTCAAACGCGGATGTCCGTGCCGTTTCCGCCGTTCCGTGCGTTGATCAGCGCACGACCCGCGGCCGGGTCGGTCACGCAATCGCAGGAGGAACGCTTCCCATGAACATCGCCAAGAAGGCCGCTGTGGCCCTCACCGTCGCCGGTATCGCCGCCGGCGCCTCCGCCGGTGCCGCTTTCGCCGACGCCGGTGCCGACGGCGCGGCCGTGAAGTCCCCGGGTGTCGGTTCGGGCAACGCCGTCCAGGTCCCGGTCCACGTCCCGGTCAACGTCGTCGGCGACAGCATCAACGTCATCGGCCTGCTGAACCCCGCGTTCGGCAACAAGGGCGTCAACGACTGACGTCCACAGCACTGAAGAGGGGCCCCACGAGTCAACGACGACTTGTGGGGCCCCTTTTTCTGTAGACCGCACTTCTCTACTGCCGGTTACTGTCAGCCCGTCCGGCGTTTGAGGACGAGGCCCCTTCAGGGCCGACCGGGGGTCTGGGGGCGGAGCCCCCAGTGGCGCCCACCCCAACACCGGGCACCCACGCAACGGAACACTCAGCGCACCCCCTTCTCCCGCTCCTCCACAACGGAGTTGTACGCAGCCACCTGAGCCCGCCGAGCCGTCCGCTCCACCGGCCGCAACGCCTCAGCCCGCGCCCCCATCTCGGACGCGCTCACCGCACCCCCGGGCCCGTTCTCGTACGCCACGGACACCAACAACCCCACCCGCTGCGCAAGCTCCAGCACCCGCACCGCCCGCGGCGGATATCCCGGCGCCAACACCTCCCGCCCCCGCTCCGCCCGCGCCCGATACGCGTCGACCGCGGCCTCGGCCACCGGCCCGGACCCGGCGACATCGAGCCGCGACAACACCGCCGTCGCATCCCGCAGCGCCTCCGCCAGCTCCCGCTCGGCCTCCCCGAGCGAGGGCACATCGGCGGGCGGCGCCTCCCGCACCGGCAGGCAGTGCCAGACGACCTCGACATGGACGTCACCGGCGGGACCGGCCTCGTAGACGTCGGGAACGAGGCCGAGCGCGACGCCGTAGCAGATCACCGCCTCCTCGGCCTCCAGGGCGCGGGCGTTGAAGTCGGGTGGGCCGCTGAGCCCCAGGGGGTGTCCCGAGGTGGGCAGGGCCACCCGCAGGCCGGTCGCCCCGAGGGTGCGCAGCCGTCCCAGTGCGAGGGTGAGTCCGACGGGTGCCGACTCGCCCGGCAGCCCCTCCACCCGGTGCACGGCGTCCTCGCCCACGATGGCGAGCACAGCGTCGTCCGGCGAGACAAGTCCGGCCAACAGGGCATTTCCCCAGGCGGCGAGGCGCCCTGAGCGTGGTTCCGAAAGCATGGCGTCCACCCTAAGGACAGGACCGATGGAATGGACCGCCCGGCCGGTGGCGTAGATTTCTTCGAGGGCTGCGCCTACCGGCGCACGCGACAGCCGAGACAGGCCGACGATGCAATGGGAGACAGCGCGCTCATGAGCGATGTTCTGGAGCTGGAGGACGTAACCGTGGTCCGGGAGGGCCGGGCTCTGGTGGACCAGGTCTCCTGGTCGGTCAAGGAGGGCGAGCGCTGGGTCATCCTCGGCCCGAACGGCGCCGGCAAGACCACGCTCCTGAACGTCGCGTCCAGCTACCTCTTCCCCAGCAGCGGCACCGCCACCATCCTCGGCGAGACCCTCGGCAAGGTCGACGTCTTCGAACTGCGCCCCCGCATCGGCGTCGCCGGCATCGCCATGGCCGAGAAGCTCCCCAAGCGCCAGACCGTCCTGCAGACCGTCCTGACCGCCGCCTACGGCATGACCGCCGGGTGGAACGAGGACTACGAGGACGTCGACGAGCAGCGCGCCCGCGCCTTCCTCGACCGCCTCGGCATGAGCGACTACCTGGACCGCAGGTTCGGCACGCTGTCCGAAGGCGAGCGCAAGCGCACCCTCATCGCCCGCGCCCTGATGACCGACCCCGAGCTGCTCCTCCTCGACGAGCCCGCCGCCGGCCTCGACCTCGGCGGCCGCGAGGACCTCGTACGCCGGCTCGGCCGCCTCGCCCGCGACCCGATCGCCCCCTCCATGATCATGGTCACGCACCACGTCGAGGAGATCGCCCCCGGCTTCACCCACGTCCTGATGATCCGTCAGGGCAAGGTCCTCGCCGCGGGCCCGCTGGAGCTCGAACTCACCGCCCGCAACCTGTCGTTGTGCTTCGGTCTTCCGCTCATCGTGGAGCAGGTCGGCGACCGCTGGACCGCACACGGTCTCCCCATGGCCTGAACTGCCTTGTAAGAAGCGGGTGTAGGGACATATGCGCCCTGTCCGTGACGGGACCCGCAGCCCTACCATTGACCATGTGAACGACATCGACGCATGGGTGTGGTGGCTCATCGGCGCGGCAGCACTCGGGATCCCCCTCGTGGTGACCGCGATGCCGGAATTCGGCATGTTCGGCGTGGGCGCCGTCGCCGCCGCGGTGACCGCCGGGATCGGCGGGGGCATCGTCGTCCAGGTCCTCGTCTTCGTCGTCGTCTCGGTCGCCCTCATCGCGGTCGTACGACCCATCGCGACCCGACACCGCGCGACGCTGCCCCAACTCGCCACGGGCATCGATGCCTTGAGGGGCAAACGGGCCGTCGTCCTGGAGCGCGTCGACAGTTCCGGCGGCGGCCGGATCAAGCTGGCCGGAGAGATCTGGTCGGCCCGCTCGCTCGACACCGACCGCGCCTACGAACCGGGCCAGGAGGTGGACGTCGTGGAGATCGAGGGAGCCACCGCGATCGTCATCTGACCTCGCAGGACTCAACCGACGATCTCGCAGGACACGACTGATGACCTGCCAGGTCTCAACTGAACCGAACAGCACACGAGCTGCGTGACGGTCTGACAGACTCGACCAGCAAGATCTTCAACAACCATAAGATCTTCCGAAAGCGCCGAGGCGGAGAAGGGTACGGGGAGCACGATGGAACCGGTCATCATCGTCTTGATCATCCTGGTGGTGTTGGTCTTCATCGCTTTGATCAAGACGATCCAGGTCATCCCGCAGGCAAGTGCCGCGATCGTGGAGCGATTCGGTCGCTACACACGGACACTCAACGCGGGACTCAACATCGTCGTCCCGTTCATCGACACGATCCGCAACCGCATCGACCTGCGCGAACAGGTCGTACCGTTCCCGCCGCAGCCGGTGATCACCCAGGACAACCTGGTCGTCAACATCGACACGGTCATCTACTACCAGGTGACGGACGCGCGGGCCGCGACCTACGAAGTGGCCAGCTACATCCAGGCAATTGAGCAGCTCACGGTCACCACGCTCCGCAACATCATCGGCGGCATGGACCTGGAGCGGACCCTGACCTCCCGCGAGGAGATCAACGCGGCCCTGCGCGGAGTCCTCGACGAGGCGACGGGCAAGTGGGGTATCCGGGTAAACCGCGTCGAACTCAAGGCAATTGAGCCCCCCACCTCCATCCAGGACTCGATGGAGAAGCAGATGCGCGCCGACCGAGACAAGCGCGCAGCGATCCTCACCGCGGAGGGCACGCGCCAGGCCGCCATCCTCACCGCCGAAGGTGAGAAGCAGTCCCAGATCCTGCGCGCCGAAGGCGAGGCCAAGGCCGCGGCCCTGCGCGCCGAGGGTGAAGCGCAGGCCGTCCGTACGGTCTTCGAGGCGATCCACGCGGGCGACGCCGACCAGAAGCTCCTCTCCTACCAGTACCTCCAGATGCTCCCGAAGATCGCCGAAGGCGACGCCAACAAGCTCTGGATCGTCCCCAGCGAGATCGGCGACGCCCTCAAGGGCCTCTCCGGCGCGATGGGCAACATGGGCCCGTTCGGCGGCGGTTCGGGCGGCGGCGGAGGCAACTCCGGCAACTCGGACGGCAATTCGGAACGCCGAGAGAAGCCGTCCATCGACTGACAAGCCTGTTCTACGACACTGGGGCCCACCTCCTAGGAGGTGGGCCCCAGTTCAGTTCACATGCCCTACGCAGCCGGCTGAACCAGCCACTCCGGCAAGGCATCGAAGTCCTCGGTCCCCAGCGCCAACAGCATCGCGTCAGCGGGCGTCGGCTCGAACGGCAGCCGCAGCAACGGCATCCCCGCCTGCTCCGGAGTCCGCGCCGCCTTGCGGTGGTTGTCCTCCGCGCACGAAGCCACCGTATTCAGCCAGGAGTCCTGACCGCCCTGCGCCCTCGGCACCACGTGGTCGACCGTCGTCGCCCGCCTGCCGCAGTACGCGCACCGGTGCCGGTCCCGGACCAGCACACCGCGCCTCGACCACGGAGCTTGTCTTCGGAACGGCACCCTGACATACCTGCACAGCCGGATCACCCGGGGGACCGGTATATCGACCTCGGCTCCGCGCATCCGCAGTTCGGGGTGGGCCTGCTCGACGACAGCCTTGTCCTGCAGCACCAGAACGACGGCTCGATTCAACGACACCGTCGACAGCGGCTCGAAGCTCGCGTTCAGCACCAGCGTGTCCCGCATCCAGCCCACCTCCCATGTGCAACCGGCCCACCGCACGGCGGGCTTGGATCAACTCTGGCCGGGCATGCCGAGATGGACAACGCAATAAAAAATGCCCGCCCCTGATCAATTCCAAGACCAGAGGCGGGCAAACGTTCTATGAACGTCAGTCTTCGGTGGGCGCTTCGTACTCACCGATCAGCTGGGCACGCGCCAGCGTGTGGAACCGCAGGTTGAAACCGACGACCGCCGGAGAAACGTCCGAGTCCGGACCAAGTTTCTCCGCATCCACGGCGTACACCGTGAACACATAACGGTGCGACCCGTCCCCGGGCGGCGGCGCGGCACCGCCGAAGTCCTTCGACCCGTAGTCGTTGCGCACCTGTACGGCGCCCTCCGGCAGCCCCTCGAACTTGCCGCTGCCCGCACCCTCCGGCAGCTCGGTCACCGAGACCGGGATGTCGAACACGGTCCAGTGCCAGAACCCGCTCCCCGTAGGGGCGTCCGGGTCGTAGCAGGTCACGGCGAAACTCTTGGTCTCGGGCGGGAAGCCCTCCCACCGCAGCTGCGGCGAGGTGTTGCCGGCCGCGTAGACCTGAGCGTCCTTGAGCGTGACACCCGGCTCGACGTCCTCGCTCGTCACCGTGAACGACGGCACAGGCGGGTGGAAGTCATGGGGGAGCGGCCGCCGCTTGAGCTCGGTCACCTCGGTACCTCCTGATCGATTTCTTCAGTGGACACCGAGCCTAGAACCAGTTGCGCTTGCTGCCGACCTCCGACAGCCACTGATTGAGGTACGCCGCCCAGTTCGTCCCCTGGAAGTCGTGCAGACCGACCTGGAAGGACCGGAAGGTGTCACTGCCCTCGCTGAACAGGCCCGGCTTCTTGTCCATCTCCAGGATGACGTCCATCGCGTTCTCATCGGCCACGAAGCTCAGCTCGACCTGGTTCAGCCCGCGGTACTGCGACGGCGGCTGGAACTCGATCTCCTGGTAGAACGGCAGCTTCTGTCGCGTCCCCCGGATGTGACCGCGCTCCATGTCCGCGTTCTTGAAGCGGAAGCCCAGCCGGATGAAGGCGTCCAGGATCGCCTTCTGCGCCGGCAGCGGGTGCACGCTGACCGGGTCGAGGTCACTGGAGTCCACGGCCCGCGCGATCGCCAGCTCGGTGCTCACCCCGATGTGCATCCCGCGCAGCGGCTGGCCGTCGATCATCGTGACCGGCGTCTCCCAGGGGATCTCCAGCCCGAACGGCACGTTGTGCGCGGCACCCGCCTGCAACTCGAAGGCACCGCCCAGCCGCACCTTCGTGAACTCGATGTCCTGCTTGTACTCCTGGTCGCCGCTCTCGATCTCGACCTTGGCCTGCAGTCCGACCGAGAGCCCCTGGATCTCCTGGGCGACGGACCCGCCCTGGATCCGCACCTCGCCCTGGACGACCCCGCCCGGAACGACGTTGACCTCGGTCAGCACCGTCTCCACCGAAGCCCCGCCGGCCCCCAGGCTCGCGAGCAGCTTCTTGAACGCCATGACTCTCCCTTTACGTATGGACCCTTGATCCCTACAAACGCGATCCGACCGCGCCCGGTTCCGCGCCACACCCTGGCAAGCGGACGGAACCTTGACCACCCCTTGGCACAAACGCGCCTGGACTACGCTCGGACGCCATGATCGCGCCCCCGGACCGTATGCCACTCCCCAGAGAGTTCTTCGACCGCCCTGTACTGGAGGTCGCTCCCGACCTCCTGGGCCGCATCGTCGTCCGTACGACCCCCGACGGCCCGATCGTCCTGCGCATCACAGAGGTCGAGGCCTACGACGGCGGCAACGACCCCGCGTCCCACGCATATCGGGGTCCGACCGCCCGCAACGGCGTGATGTTCGGTCCGCCTGGGTACGTGTACGTCTACTTCACCTACGGCATGTGGCACTGCATGAACCTGGTGTGCGGTCCGGAGGGCACGGCAAGAGGGGTCCTGCTCCGCGCCGGCGAGATCGTCGAGGGCGCCGAACTCGCGCGCAAACGTCGACTCTCGGCCCGAAATGACAAAGAACTGGCCAAAGGCCCCGCCCGCCTGGCCACCGCCCTGGACGTAGACCGCTCCCTGGACGGCACGGACGCGTGCACCACGGGCGAGACACCCTTGAGGATCCTGGCCGGTACACCCGTCTCCTCCCATCAGGTAAGCAACGGTCCCCGCACCGGAGTGTCCGGCGAGGGCGCCGTCCACCCATGGCGGTTTTGGATCACCAACGACCCCACGGTTAGCCCGTATCGGGCTCATACGCCGCGACGTCGGCCAAGTTGACGCGTCTTGGCGGGGTGCGTAATGTAGCCCGAGCCGCTTGACCCGGGTACGGCATTCGCCAGCAGCCGGAAGCGGCCAACCCACTACCTACGACTCCCTCTCAGCAGGGGCGCATTCAGCATGCCCGCATGCCTGAATTCGAACTTGCGGAACTCGATTATGAGCTGGCGAGGGAATCGGCTAACGTAGTGAATGTCGAAAGGCCGACAGGCGAAAGTCCAAAGCCCTTGACAATCCCAACCGACAGGGAATCGGGACCGGAAACGGTCTGATAGAGTCGGAAACGCAAGACCGAAGGGAAAAGCCCGGAGGAAAGCCCGAGAGGGTGAGTACAAAGGAAGCGTCCGTTCCTTGAGAACTCAACAGCGTGCCAAAAATCAACG
>Ga0307517_10005242_pt1 | contig 19606 bp, 27 predicted proteins | sample 23_EM_MG_FD_194515 | JGI IMG/M metagenome (GOLD analysis project Ga0307517, IMG submission 194515) | Populus trichocarpa ectomycorrhiza microbial communities from riparian zone in the Pacific Northwest, United States - 23_EM | ecosystem: Host-associated > Plants > Roots > Unclassified | place... | reverse complement strand
AGCCATCGTCTCCGCATTAAGGTTCGCCGACTCGAGAGTATTCACTTGCATCTCTAGTTGTAACCGGCTTCCTGCTAGTCGATCCAGCTCTTGTTCGGTCACCTTCTTTCGCTTTAGCGCCGCAGTAGCCACTGTATATTAGGCGCCAATTAAAATCCAGGCGAGTTGTCGTTGGAGAAGAAGGTTCAAGAACAGATATGTGGTGGAGAAAAGGACATTCATCAATAAGGTAATATTCACTTTGAGCCCGAAGCCCGACCAAGACAATCAACAGCCGGCGCGAGGTCGTTGCTTGGAATGAGGGGAGAAGATGAGATGACGTACCGGCCTTATTCGATACGGCATTCGCCCGCGCTTTCTTAGTCTCCTCCTCGATCTTCTTCTGTAGGTACTCCTCCTTCTTCTCAATCATCTGAAGCTGCTGCCGCAGCCCAACAATAGCATCGCGCGCCGTCTGCTTGGGGTCCTTCCGCCCTGCGCCAAAGTAGCTCATAAAACTGGCCATCATGGGGTTGCTATTAGTCGAGGATGAAGAGATGGCGAGATCCTGAGATGAGTGGGGTAAATAAGGAGAGCTAAGGTAGAGAGCAGAACGGACTGCGAAGCTGTGGTACCGACTTGCTTGCCGATGGATCCCGATAAGGCAATTTCGAACGTGACTACTGCCCTGCACTAGCGCTTGTCGGTGTTCTCGTTCCAAGGGTATAGAATAAATAAAACGTGAAGCATCTACGTCTGACATAAAAAAAAAAGTGCGACAGGTTTCTAGGTCACTGTAGAGAGTTGATGCGCATCATAAATTATAGGTAGATGACGTTTTATAGGTGTCTGTCGTCGTAAGGTAGTTCTCAACATCAGGCGTCCGTTCACAATATCATGCCAGTGTGGCACCCGTTACTAAAGTAATTGAAAAATAGGTCCAGGTGAGCAAAAGCAATAAACACTTAGTCGTCCTTCTTATCTGATGCACTGGAAAGGAGCGTGAAAATAAGTATCAGAGAGATTTTGGAGAGATTATAAACTTGAAGAGAACTCACGTATCCTCATCGTCGCTGCGATCATCCGACGCGCCGTTTCCCGTCGTAACCACTCTCCAGGCCACTCGGCAAATCATCCCAAACCAGATACACTGGATTACCTACATCACACGTGCGAGCGTCAGCCTTTTTAATAGGGTGTAAGGGGTGCGAACCCATACCTGAAGAGCAAGAAGCATGACCCAAAACCCTGTGAACGCAGTCTGGGTAATATAGTACCCGGCTTCGTAGTCCCATTTGTATTCAACATAAGTGGGGCCTTCGAATATGGTTGAATAAATGACGATAATAAAAAGGATGTGGCGCGTCACAAGCCATGAAAGCATGAACCATCCGAACGTCAAATCACAGAGGAATTGGCTGATATCTAGGTAGCGTATCATCTTGGCTAGCTAAAACGGACAGAATACGTCAGAAGACATTCGCTAGGAAGGAAAGACGATTGTGTAGCTCACTGGGAGAAATATATCGCAGCAATCCATGAGCACCATAATAACGCAACCAACTCGCGTAAAGTTAGTCACGTAGCTCGCCGTCATAAGAACCACTGTGATAATATGGTGAGCCATCATCTGGACATGGTCTTTTCGTCGGGCCTCGGCATTAATGATTAAGATTTGATGCAGATAGAAAGCGGTTTGAGTTAGATAGTAGAACTTGACAGGGCCAGCGATAAGTATGTGAGGGTATTCGAGCCATAAATCCGTCGGATTCAATATCCGTGTTGGGAGGTGGAAGTGCACGTACTAAAAAAAAATTAAAATGAGATCAGGGCCTGGCCCGGAGTAGAAAAGGTACATGGACATACGAGGCCGTACGACCACTGGATGGAGTAATAGATGAATGACCATCCTTGTTCGGCGAACCTCAACACCTTGCGATTCAGTTGGCGAAGTTCCCTTGCTGTTGGTGGCGTTACAGCATTTCCATTCGAGTGTCCGTTCCCGTTCGCTACGTGGCCATTAGTAGCACCATTGGTTTTGCCGTTCGCGGTGTCGACCTTCAATTTTTGCTTCTTCGCCAAGTCCCTGAACAGCTTCCAACGCGCTAGCGGCTCGAAGACGCCTAACCGGAATGCGTCGCGTAGGATAGCCATGACAGCGATACATGAAATAATGATGCAAATGTCAAGCTGGCCAACATTGTAGTAATGAGAGTCGTGGAAGGAATCCGGATTTGGTGGGGTCGCGGCAGGGTATTGTAGGGTGTAAAAAGGGGTGAGATACGGTTGAATGGCGTAGAGTTTTTCCATTTTCTTGCAGATTTGGAGAAGGTAAGAATGAGGCCAACAAATTTTTTATCGGACCACAATAGGAGCTGGTGACGGAGGAGGGGGAAAAAAGAAGGGAAAAAAAGAGCCGAATAAACCGCGACACGGAGGGGTATGGTGGTGGTAGAAAAACAGGGGAAAGGCGCTGGCCAATGAACTGCCAGCTGCACCCTATAACAGTTTGTAACCGACGCACCCGCGCATAATAATTTCACTGCACCCTCGTGGGAACTATCCGCTTTCGGGCCTTGACCTGCTCTCAACAATCATGTCGTCCTCTTCAAATCAGCCCAATACCACCCTCTACGTCAACAATCTCAACGACAAGGTCAACAAGGAGGAGCTCAAATCCCAGCTTTTTGCCCTCTTCACCACCTATGGCAAAATCATCGACATCGTGGCTTCCAAAAACCAGAAAATGCGTGGTCAGGCTTTTCTCGTATTTACCGACCTCGCAGGCGCGACTTCTGCGATGAGAGCGTGTGAGGGCATGGTGTTCTACGACAAACCACTAGTGAGTACCCAAAAAACGCGACATGGAAGGTCTTGTTACTCAATCATCTTGTCAAAGCACATTGATTACGCAAAGTTAAAGTCCTATGCAACCCTCCGGAATGAGGACCCTGAATTTGTTCCTCCCACCGCCGCAAACGCTAGCGCTCTTCTAACGCAAAATGGGAAGCGGATGAAAGAAGCGAATGTAGGGGACGAGCGGCAGGCGAAGCGAGAAAAGGTTGATGATTCGGATGAAGAGATGGAGATCGATGACGAGGAGGAACTACCTCGAAAGAATGATTTCTGTACGTCGTATTATTTAAGAATTCTATTCATACAGCTCCTTCACATGTCTTTTCCCGAAAAGCCACAACCCCAACCAGCGTGCCCGCGCAGGTCCAACAGCCATCGGCTCGCCTTCTGTGTACAAATCTACCACAAGAAGTTACAGATTCTGTCCTTGCTGTGCTATTCCAACAGTACGTTTCTGCACGCTTCTGATTGCGAATTAGAGGCTAACTTATACACGACAGATACAAAGGTTTCCAGAAGACTCATGTAACATGGTCCCCCGCCTTAAATCCAGCTGGAATTAGAGTGAAAATGGCTCAAGTCCTATTCGAGTCGCCTGAGCTAGCGATAACAGCCAAGGACGCATTGGATGGCTTCACCCTGAAAAAAGGGTGGAAAATGTCTGTTGTATACATTTAAGTGCGCATCGTGGTGTGTTGATTATCTTTGAACATTGTAAAAATATGACTATTGCATCTTCTCATCGTATCGAGTACTCGGAAAACCAGTGGCTATATGGCCCAATTACTGGGTGACTTTGAGGGCCTTGAGAAGAGCTTGCCCAACTCCAGCAGCCGAGGCAGGATTTTGTCCAGTAATCAGCCGGCCATCCACAAGGACCTTGGGCTATATTTCAAGGATCAGTCACCTTGGTTATATATGAAAAGGTGGAGGACTCACTTCCCATGGCTCAGTCGCTTTTTCATATCTGCCACCCAGTGAAACGATCTTATCCTCTAACAAGAATGGGACGTCCTACTGGAATATCAATTCCAATTTGTCCCCACTAATGCTTATGACTTACCTTGACTTTATGGACTAGCTCTTCTTCCAAGTTAGAGAATCCAGTGGTCGCCCTCCCGGCAAAGATTGACTTGCCAGAATCGTCCACGACTTGTACGAGAGCGCTAACCGATGGTCACATTAGCCTGTGCAGCCAGTTGAACTTCAGGGACAATCCTTACGCAGGACCATGGCAGACGGCGGCGACAATTTTTCCATCTTTCCAAAACTGTAACCAGCGCTGGAATTAGCGGTGCTAAGACCCAGGAACTCGAAGCATATGGTACTTGCCTGTGACGCGAGTTTGGCATTGACCGGATCAGATGCGAGATCGAGGACGGGACCTTGGCCTCCGATGTAGAAGATTGCGTCATAATCTTCACTTGCGACATCTGATAACTTTTTGGCGCCCGCGAGTTTAGCCTTCACCGTTGGGTCATTCAGGAACTTGACAGAGCCCTCGTCAGAAAACGTCTTCACGCTATATTCATCTACTGGCGGGTTGGGCCCTGCTGGTGAGGCGAAATCAATTTTGACATGCGGGGCGAGAACATAGTAGGGATGTGCCGCTTCTGGCAAATACCAGCCCTATAACGTCCAACGCAGATTCGTCGGCCAGCGGCCGCGCGGACATGCAGGATGAACGACATACCGTTTGCGCACCGGTTAGGGTCTTGTTCGCAGAGGTAAACACGAAGAGGATGGAAGGCATCGTGAAAGGAAGTATGGGAGATCAAAGCAGTTGGAGCGATGTCTTATGAGAGTCTCTCAAATGGTGTGTCATCGCCAGAACCTATGTTCCACAAATCGCATGCCATTGTGCATTTATTTGTCCCTCCTGATCGAGTCCGAGTCGGAAAATAGTAATACTAGTATGTTATTGAGTATCGTTCTCCACGATGAGGGCAAAGCTGGGCAACGTTGTTCTCAAGGTATGAATGCAATCTTATATTAACGCTCGGCAATCTCCGATCCAATACGCATTACCATTTGGGGTTGGAGGGGTCTCCCCAAGCTCGCCTTTCGACCATGTCATCTTTCTTTGGCCTGTACGTTCTCTCCTCGTTGCATTGTTGAAACCCGAAATTTATTTAACTGACGGTTACCTCGAAAGTGGAAAAACTCGCACGTTTAAGCCTCGAAAGGATGTTCCAGAAGGCACGAAGCAATACCAGCTGAGAAAGTACGCCGAGGCCACTCTGGTAGGATGAGTTTCTTCCGCGACTGGCCTGGCTGCTCAACCCTACTTCTGAAATCGTTTCAACGTGTTCTAGGGATCGGGTAATCTGAGATTGGCTGTCCAACTGCCAGAAGGCGAGGATCTGAATGAATGGTTGGCGGTACATAGTAAGCCATCCAGACCACGGACCCAAGAAATTCTATTACTGAACCCGTATATTTCAGCCGTCGATTTTTTCAACCACCTGAACATGTTATACGGGACAGTAACAGAATTTTGTATACCCTCAGAGGTACGTACTATTGCCCCTCCCAGGAAGTCAGATAAGTATCTGACATAGATCTATCCAGTGTCCTATTATGTCTGCAGGACCACGGTTTGTATCTTCATTGCTTTTTCAATTTGAGATTCAGCTCTTGTCCTAAATTCGGGTGTGCCTAGGTATGAATATCTTTGGGAAGATGGTGTGAAGTACAAACGGCCCACGAAACTGCCCGCACCCGAATACGTGGACGCACTGATGAACTGGGCCCAGAATCTACTGGACGACGAGGCCATATTCCCGAACAAGATAGGTATGTTCTAGTCGACTGGTCATAGGCTTCAGCCTTCTCAGATCTAGTCCCCTCCAGGCGTTCCATTCCCAAAGAATTTTCGAGACACGGTGAAAACGATAGTGCGACGATTGTTCCGGGTATACGCGCACATCTATAGTAATCACTTTGACCACGTTTGTGCGCTTGGGATTGAAGGTAAAGTGTTGATTCATTTGAGGTTGCAGTTGGGCTCATGTATGTTGCACAGCCCATTTAAACACAAGCTACCGGCACTTTTTCTTGTTTGTTCACGAGGTATGGATCTAGTGCGCACCAATGGACTGAAGGTCTAATGCGGGTGCAGTTTGACTTGGTTGACAGAAAGGAGCTTGCACCCTTGGACGAGCTAAATGACGCGATTCTTGCAGAAGACATGAAGGCGCCACGGTAGACCGGGGGCAGACCCCAGATACTCAGTCTGGATTGGAACATGTATTAACTTGGATTGCAACGTCGGAAGTAATGGATGTAAGAATACAGTTACAAAGTCCCCAAAGTACGTGTATGCAGGGACGTATACAGGAATCGAATCGATTATGCCAATGATTTATTACGGTGAGGTAACCTAGCCCTAGAAATATGGACGCCAAAAAAGGAAGAGAAGTTGGTACAACGTGTGTCATGTTTGGGTATAGTCCATGTTCGATGCGTAGATGCCGATGAGAAGTGATACAATGCAAATAAGGTAAGGAAGCGAGAGACGATTGTTGGTTATTCAGGCGCGTGGGGTCTAAAGGATAAACCCCAATAGGTGTATTTGGCCTGTATTTGAAATTTCTGAATGGTGGATGGCGCCTGGAAAGGGCGAATAACGTGGCTCGATTGGAACGGTCGGAAGTCAGATTGTGCGCTATATCATCGCACATCAGCGAGGGTTAATAATAAAAATACATGACGTCAATATACCTTTACAACTGACCACTGCGCCACCAAATTTTGTATTCGATCCCCAAGCGTCTCCTGACACTCCTGGCAGGTCAGGTGCTCAACTAGCGGTTGTAGCGCGGACTCCATGGTACTTGTCGACAAGTCTAGTCCACATTATAAGCAAAATTCTTCGTGAATGATGACAATACTGAGGCTGACCAGGTCTTGCATCCCAAGCAAGGTATGCAGATGCGAGTGCCCACGCTCGAGTCAACTTTTTCTGTTCTGTGAAATTACAAAAGGCAGTAGGTGCATGTGGATTTGGCGGGGGTAAGAGAACGCGCTTCAGGGCGTCTGAGCGACCAAAGTGCAAGAAAAACAGACGCTTAAGGTAAACAGCACCTATGCGTTCGGCCATTTCGTCCGTCAAAGTGGCGAGGGGGAAAGATAAGAGGTGAGAAGATGTGGATACAGCGAGGTCGTACAAGTCATGCGAGGCAGCGAGGGCATAAAGTTCGAGAGGAAACAGAGGTGCATAGGAAAGGAGCAGAGAAAAGAGTGGTGTTGAAGGTGCGATGCGCACTTTTGGACGAAGGCCATAGACAGGTAGGCGATTGACGGAGGTAACGAGGGATGGGAAGGTTGGCGAGTAATGCGCGCACGACATATCATATACAGTATGGAGGAGGATGTTCAACACAGCTGAATTTTCGGATATAGAGATGACTGAATTCTCGTTTTTTAACGATGTGGGTACTCGACCGCGAAATCCATTCTCAGAAGCGGCAAGAAGCAGGTGGGAATGAACGTAGAAAAAGACATTATCGGAAGAAAGGAGGACAGTGTCCGGTGGGGTGGCGAGGTGCTGCGCTCCAGGAAAGAAGGTGGTGGACACCGATACCATGGTGTTCCCGTCCGTTGAATCATCAACAACGGGGGATCCATCGTGAGATTGCTAGAAAATGGGAAAATGTCAGGGGTGGAGACGCGATAAGATACTGGTGCTGACTGGGGGGGTTGGAACTTGGAGCGGTTGTTTATCTGTAAGCTGGTAGTCGGCATCGGCGGGGTCAGCGACGAATTGAAATACAGGGTCCCAGTCGGTGTCCATGGAGGAGAGGAGAAAGAAAGCTGACAATGGGCGTGACAAGCAGTCGCCTATGAAATATATCTTTATTATTATCACTGCCGAGAACGTCCATAAAGGGTATTCTAGAGTGCTTGAATTTTAATCTAGAAAGGGCCCTTTCCAGACTTCAGGTTGCCTCCAAAAATATGACGACAAAAATGTTTACAGAGTTCCAGATCGTTAAGGAAAGTCTAGTCTCGACCCAGCCTCTCTCCGAATCCCTATCCGTTTCAGAAAAATCACTATCCGGCCGTCTGAAGAAGTATTGAACATATAGTCTAAGGAAAGTCATCCACTATCTCTTTGACCTCACGAGCAGCCGGCTATATTCATCATCGATCTAATATACTACTCTCGCTTTCCCCTCTTGGCATTTTTTATCTGGTAGACCTCTTCTCGCTTTCCAAAATTGGAATCATGAAGTTCCTGTGAAAATTATGAGCCCATACTGTGCGAGCAAACAAACAAGGAGATCTCTACCATATTAGCGAGACGCTTCGCGGTCGAAACCGCATTCAGTTTCGCAAGGACGTTATCCTCCGGCAACTTCAGTTCCTCCAACCGTGTCTCTAAAAATCGTTATTGGACAGGGCCCCACAAATCCGCATGTAAAAGACGCACTGATTCGCTCTTCGATCATCAAGACCCGCTCCTCGTCTCGTTCGGTAACGAAACTAATTGCGATACCTCCCTTACCAGCACGGGCTGTTCTTCCCACCCGGTGCGTATATTCTTCGGGTTCGTTGGGAAGATCCCAATTTACGACCATTGCAACATCCTCAATATCAAGACCACGAGCCCCAACGTCTGTCGAGATGAGCACTGGCACGACAGACGCACGGAACAAAGACAAGGACGATAAACGCTCCCGTTGTGTGAGTCTAGAGTGCAAAGCAGTACTCCTGATAAACAGTGTCTTCAACAGCATTGTTAGATAAGCAGCAGTCTTGGGTCTTGCGCAAAATATAATCGTCGGTGGAGGCTGTTCTGGTTCATCACCTGGATTGGCGGCCTTCGTTTTGTTTGATTTAAGGTTCGCTTTGGTTTTCTTCCCATGTTTTATGGGCTCCGGAGGGCCGCGACGAAGATGCAGAGTGGATTCTGGTGGATTGCAAAGGAGGTGATATAGGTATGCTTCGCGGACATGTGAAGGAACCAGAAGGTATTGCTGCTTTAAAGCCGACACTGTTTCAGTTCTAAGAAAAGATGAGCAAAGAGATATTAAAGAAGGCGTGAACTCACGTTGCTTTCATCCGGTGAATGAACGGTTTTTGCTTTCCTGGCCGAGGTGGGGCATTTGCCAAAGCTTCTATGGATTCTGTAAGTGTTGCGGTGAATAGACATGTCTGTCGTTCTCTTGGTAACACATTGAAGAGATGGCTCAGTTCCGAAGTAAATGTTGGAGCCAAGAGCCGGTCGGCTTCGTCGAGCACCTAGAAAATCAGGCTGGTCAAGATACAGTCTGGAGGGGAGCAAGACATGCCTCACCAAGAACTTGACCCGGGTTAGATCCCACTCACCACTACTGCTCAGTAAATGGTCCACAATACGGCCTGGGGTAGCAACGACAACATGCGGTCTATTGCCCAATTCAATTGACTGGGTCATCATGTCCATGCCGCCGACAACTACAGCTGTTCGGATGTTTAACGAACCTCCGAGAACGGCGAATTGCTCTGAAATTTGGAAGGCAAGCTCCCTACTTTGGATGAATATATTACCATGTTTCCACGGAATTTGCGTACCTCGTAGGTGTTAACACCAGGGCAAATATACCATAAGGATCGGCTGAGAGTTTCTGAAGGATTGGCAATGCAAATGCAATCGTTTTCCCGGAACCAGTTTGGGCATTCCCAATACAATCTCTGCCTATTGTGCGACCAATTCAATACCTTGTACTTTCGAGAAAGGAATATGTACATGCCCGCTAAGAGTGGAGGTATGCAAGCCACCTGGACTTCGGTTGGTGACTTGATAGACATGCTTTTCAAAGCGGATTGAAGAGGTACAGAGATTCCAAGGGATGAAAAGGATGCTGGCACAGAAGGTAGTAACTTCTCTGGCGTGAAAGAATTTCCATGTTGTCCAGAAGAACCGAGGCGGTCTTCAACGATGAAGTCGGAATGGATATAATTAGAGTCTACGTTATCTTCAGGATCGGTGTGCATGAGATCTGCTGCATCTTGTTCAGAGCTGTTGGAACCTTCTTCCGAATCATCTGGCGAAGACTCAGAATGGGAAAGACGTCTCCTCTTCCTGGCAGGTCCTTCCTGGTGCGATGGATTACCAGCCAAAGTGTGTCTACCTTGTGGCTGGGTAGACATGGAAAAACACACTACGAAGGATCCAATGTGCCTAAAAAACCCATGGCCGGCCCGTGTACATACGTACACGTGACACTTAGCGTTACATCCACATTACCAAACTTGGAAGTCGAGCGTTGGTCGAGCGCCTCTGGTCCGACATCGAATGTGGTCTTCTCTCACCGAAGAGCAAAAAATTAGTCTATTCGAAGCACGTTATAAAGTTGGGCGTGACTATACAGTATTTGATAATCCACCTATAAAAAAAGCGCAGTGCACCGCGACTGGAGTGCTGTGTTTGGGCAACCGTAGTACCAGTGCATACCAAGAGGTGAGCTCAATCGTTGTTCTATCCTTATTTCATTACTTACATAAATGCCAAGTCTATACACCTACTACCTTTAGGTACATATAATGAATATAGTTTTCCGCAGTCCTTACTTTTTTTATAGGTATTCTCGAACCGCCGGGCCAGAGTCTACTCAAACACTGTCAAAATGTCGAAGACGGTCATCCCATTTATTGCGCGGCTCGTACAATTCAACACAACTTTACCATTCGAGGACGTTATTGCGCGTCTCGATATGGAGGTCAACAAAGCCGCCTTGAGCGATACCATTATAGCGAAGATTTCACTGGTAAAAAACCAGCAAGAACTCAAGTCCGTGGTTGAAGAAGCTACTGGGACCGACTTTCTGTGCGAGAGGTTCTCCTCTTTCCCCTTGAGCTCAAACTCTCATCTACTCAAACCGCAGATACTTCATGGAAATTCAGCACCATAAGTTGTTAAAATTCGCGGATGGAATCGACAGGCCAAGCATCGTCGTCTACACCATCGGGAATCCACTTTTTGCTCAGCCAATCATGAGATATAACCCCCTTGCCGCCTATAGCATTCCTCTCCGCCTGTTGGTTATAGAAAAACCTGATGGGACAGGTACAACTGTCTCATATCATCTCCCTTCCTCAGTTATGGGAACGCCAGTTGGAGAAAACGAGCCAACTCTGCAGATGGAATTGGAGACTTTGGATAAAAAGGTGGAGAAGTTAGTGCAAAGGATAACTTTAGTCCACTCCTCGATGTAGGCTCGTAAAAGTCTCAACGGTAATGTACTGCACAGGTCTGGATTCGGGTAAGAGATGAAAGCCACTATATACAAGAAATACATGAAAGGAATCTGTAATCCATCTATGAAACGTTTTATTAAATATACACGAAAAAGAAAGAGTTGTACCAAGGTGTATATGAGCGGGAGGCAAGTGCGTATAGCATGAGGCATTTAACAGAAAGGCAAGTTCGGTGGGATAGCGTTTTCGGGCTGAGAGCTGGAAGTAAAAATTGCTCCGGTTTGAAAGTCCCAAGAGTTGAGGACGTCCGTGCCGTTGTTTTGGAAGTAGCTCATGTAGTCGCCAAACTCGAGGAACGTCGAATTCCCAGCGTTGTCCAAAGAGTGGTCGTGAAACTCGACGGTGATGTTTTCCAGGGGAAGGGATAAGGGTGGTGCAGGCTGAGAGGGAACTTGTTCGAGATGAATCTCCTGGATGTCGGGGTCAGGTGCTACAGCACCCTGTCCGTACAGACCAGGCATAAGTTTGACAAACTGGGTACTTCCTGACTGAGTCGTAGACGATGAAGCCTATGGAAAAAAGAAGATAAATAAGTGGAAGTTGTCGTCTTGTCGATAAATAGGACTAACTGGTGTTCGAACGTGGGTATGAGGCGAAGTTCCTCGCTCGGAAGAGGCCGTCCGCCCAAATTCTGTTTGAAACAAATTGAAATCAGGAGGAGGCACAAGCCCCTCCTTCGCACACTCGCTAAAGCCAAGTGAGGTAGAGGGACGGCGGGGAATAGTTGGCTTGGGAAAGCTCTCCATCGGATAAAAAGACATCAGTGGTGGAGATTGGCCAATGTCACGAATGTAACCAGGAGTGGCGAGAGAAGGTATGGCGGGGAAACTAGAAGTGGGGAAAGGTGTAGGGTGAACACGTTCCGCCGCTTCGACACTGCGCGCCTTCTTGACCCTTCGCTTACGGTTCGAAGGTGGTGCGGGGCCCAAAACTTGTGCATATTCCTCCCTAAGCCTTTGAACCTCAGCTTCGGACACTCCAGGGGAGTCGTCACAAAGCTTGCTCTTGCCGCGACGCGAGTTACGTGGAGCAGGGGTGAACTTGTAGTTGGGATTTTTCTGCCGATGTTCGTTCAGAACCTGCGCAGCACGGTCGAACCAGATTTGCTGTTCCTCTTTGGCCATCAAGTTCCAAACTTGTCCAGCGACCCGACTAAGAGTTTGCTGACGACGCTCTATGTGGTCGGGAATGACCCCACGCTTCAAGAAATCGGAGCGGAAGAGCATGAAAGCATTCGGCGGGCGAGGAATTCGTGGACGGGAAGGTAGGTGGTTAGAAGGCGAAGAAGAACGAGAAATTTGGGATGACATATTTGGACCCGATGCGAAAGGAGAACTAAGCAATGGGACGGGGATGGGCAAACATGGTTCGCGTTGGGCGAATTCGTGAAGCGCTTGATCTTGCCTAGGCAAGTCCCGAGCAGAATTAGTCGCAGGAATCTCCGAATGGACCGGGAAAAGGAATCGAGGTGCAGAGATTTTGGATATAGGATAGTCGACGTTCCATTGAGGTGGGCTGACAGGAGCAATAGTGTACAATTTTTGCAAAGGAATAGGCTGCTCTTCTTGTTTAATGGCCACTGTTAGGGCTGGAGATCAAGAACAATCGGGGACTTTGAAGGATAGAAACCTACGAGGTGAAGTCATGACGCTAAGTAGAGAGAATAGATTGAGTACAAGCGTGATAGAAGAGAACAACGGCAACGATATGGGAGAAACGAATGATTGTTAAGAAGAGCGTACACCCTTTATATTTGTAGAAATCCCGACATTCTGAGCACAAAGCGCGAACGACATATCTGGTGAACGGCACGAGGGAGTTTCTCAAAGAATGCGGAAGATGCATGAGGTAGCATTGGTCAAAGGCCTATATTTGGGTAGCGACGCCTCCAAAATGGATAGCATGATTATGAAGTATGGGACGGCAAGTCGCGCAAACACGTTCATCGGAGGCAATGTCTGACTTCGTTAGAAAGGGTTAAGTATTAAATTTCTGTTTGAACTTTGCAGTCTCTGACCTGCCTCGTTGGAACCTCGTGCCCGTGAGTGGCTCAGCCACGACTATGGTGTGATGTGGACTGATATTTGGTTATTCGTGAAATCTGGATATACAAAGGAGACGATGCTCACAAGAATCTAGCAGTAAAGCTGCGAGAAACATGAGAGCACTAGACACTGCAGTCGAAATCACGGTGAATTCGCCTGTTATAGGCAAGAATTGTCTCACCAGCAAACCCTTTCCTAAAGAAAACCCAAGTGAGAACTAATAACGCCGTGGTATAAATAAGGACTCAGTGTACCGTCCTAGTGCGAACAACAAAAGTGGAATTAATCCAGCGTCACTTGTATTGACTCACTCGCTGCTTTACGCACGCGATTCATAATCGCAAGGCCTTCCCTGTCTTCTTCCACCTCCTCAATCATCATCAAATGAACCCCCTCTTTTTCTAAACTCAACAAACCGTTGAACAAATTGTGTGCAATCACAGAAGGCTTTGCTAGTGGCCCGAGCAGGTATCGACACCAAATGATGTCTTCACGAGCATGAATCTGTCCCCAAAGCTTGGAGTCCGTTGGAGCCAGCACACCGATTTTCAACAATCCTTCGCTGCGTTCTTGCTGCAGGCCGTGGATATATTGATCAAGAGTCATGGGGGGCTGAGCACCGGATAAAGTTGAGAGGGTCAGCAGGAGAATAACAGGGACGGAAGGTGAGTAATGGCGATATTTCATCCCTGGGGTTGTCGGTGCGCTCTCCAGTATCTTGTCTGCATAGTCGCGCTTGTGAACCAATACTTCGGGTGCGTTGCCAAGATCCTTGAAGTTCTCCCGCAGGGCATGCTCCACGTCTTCAACGGTGATTCCGCCGGGCCTTAGCACACGAATATTTCCATCAGCGTGTAATCCATCGATCACAGTGCTCTCTAGACCAACCCCACAGGCTCCACCGTCAAGTATGAGACCAACTTTGCCATCCAAATCTCGCTGAACATGTTCAGCCCGCGTCGGACTAGGTTTTCCGGATGTATTGGCGCTCGGTGCTGCGAGAGGCGCATTCGCGATAGCAATCAGTGCTCGAGCGACAGGATGAGATGGCATTCGAATGGCGACCGTGGGTTGGCCTGCTGTGATAATAGATGGAACGACTTCATGGTTGCGAGGAAAGAGAAGGGTTAACGGGCCCGGCCAGAAGTGATTCATTAACACTTGGTAAGATCTTGGAATGACGTATCCCGGTGGGAGAATGGAGCGTAACATGGTGAAGGAGGAAACGTGAATGATCAGGGGATTATCAGGTGGACGCCCCTTGGTCGAGAAAATTTTGGATGCTGCATTAGGATCCAGGGCGAGCGCACCCAAGCCGTACACCGTTTCTGTTGGGAATACCACTGTCTGGGACAGATCCACGAGCTGATGCGCTGCAAATTTCAAAGCGTCCAATGTCTCTTGTGAAGAAATCTGAGGATCATCTGAGGAGATAAGAAATGTTATACTCGAAGGATCACACTTCAGAACTTGAGTCGCAAACTCAGCAGGGGCCATGTATCGGGAGTAGAGTTGGCGAAGACGGGAGAGAAACATGGATGAGAGAGAAACTCGTTGTTGGGTTCTGTTTATGGGACAGTAAAAATATGTACTTGGGAGTTCCACTAATCAACTTTACGGGTAATAGGCATATTTAAACCGACTCTCCGCGCCGTCGCTTCGATTCTCTCTTCAGCTGTCAGGTCAAACAGAGGGTTGTACCGTTCGAGAAGTCGCTAAAATTTCTCATTAATAAAAGAGGGATCCATGAAGAATCGGGCAACCTTATGCTCTCGTTGTGACCGGATGAACAGAATTGCATTCTCAAAGTCATGGCGAGCGCTGGTGTCATTTTTCCCTATTTTTTCAGCAATGGACCGGAAGTGGGCTATGATCGTTGTATTGACTTTTCGTGGGGGGGCCACCTGTGGGATATTGATGGGATGATTTTTGCAAGCAGCAAGGGACATACAGATTGTCGGAGCTCTCTGAGCAGGCCACGATAGAGAGTTGCGCGTTCTGTGAACATCGAGTCCTGGTATGGATGAGGAATTGCATGTAAGTCACCGGCTGGTTACCGTGTCGGGCCGGTTACCAAGCCATGGCCCCGTCATCCTGTTCACGATGTGGGCCAACTTCCAGCAACGCCCTCGTCATTGTTCAATTGGCTTGCCAATTGTGGCAGCTTTATCTCGGATACCATGATCATTTTGGGTCCTCGGAGCAACAAGCGTTGAAGCGTGCCATTTGTTCTTTCAAAAAAGCGTCGGCTCTTTGGCCCAATTGCAAATGCTTATAAGTGGTTTGTTGCGCGCGTAAATCCCCACGACCAGGACACTTAATCTCCCCCTAACGCGTTTCCCGTTGAATACTTCTACTACCCTCTCGATGCGTATCGTCTGTCCCAACACTAGCTCTGTTCACATCACAGGGGCTGGTTCAGGGTCCTCGTTAATGATCAAGAACGTGAGGGTCAGGTCTTTGGATTGCTTAAAGTCACTCACGCTGGCAATAGGATCTCAAGGGAAAACGTCTCCAAAGTCTCAAACGAGAGAATAAAATACACCACGTTCATGAAGCAAGGAAAAAGAAGGAGATGAGACAGAAGGCGCAAGCCAGGAAGCCTCCCATCTTTGAGATCAGGGCTGTGTATGTTGGCAATGTAAGTGCTTCTTGTACACTGGAGAACTTGGATTCATTTAAAAACTTCAGCTTATATCCACAATCACCAGAGAACGTCTTGAAGATGTTTTCATCCAATGTGGCTCCATCGTAGACACCAAAATTCGTTGCAGTCGAGGAAAGGCTGTGACAATGGGTGTCGCAGTCCCACTTGACGCCCTCTCCCCCCGCGATCGTCAATACGCCACAGTACAATTCCGAGACACCAAAGCAGCGAGGAAGGCTCTGGAATTGAATGGAATAGTTGTGGACGGATGTTCGCTTGTGGTACGTCTCGGTAGTCAGACATTTAACGACATCTTCAGCTAAGAATAACTCTCATAGGTGTCAGCCTCGCCTGCCGATCTTCCCGAGGTTCATGATATGACTAAACGTTCGTCCAATTTAATAGCAGGGCGCACAACCCGCTAATTTGCCGCGCTTAGCTGTTTTGGACAAACTGCAGGCAAGAAACAAGCAAAACCGGCCAAGACCACCCCCGCGTATTCCTCCACCTCCGAGGTAAGAATCCTCTGATTGCCTTCAAAAAGCACAAGTGATAACATCTATTTTAGACCACCTGTTCCATGTGACACTGAGAGGTTTATCGACTTCCATGATCCAGCAAACGATCGTATTCGTATCTTTGGCGTTTCCTTTGGGAAATGTGTCTCTTGACCTTAAGCTCTTCCCTTATTTTGATACGAGTTTCCTCGGGAACTCCCATACGCTCATTAGATTATTTCTATCTTATCGCATTCCAATAAATTGTGTATTGATGCCACATGATGATCGCGTACATGTGCCAGTGGCAGTTGTAAACATTTTGACACAGTAAGGATATTGTCACATCAAACCCTTAGCGGATCCGTCTTCTGTGGTTGGATCCACGCCTCCAGCAGATTTTCATCGGGCCACAACTGCCTGTATGGAATTTGCTTAGTTACATACTCACGTTCAACTGGAAAGCTTGTAACGGTCAGTATCTCCTACTCACCGCTGACAAACCTCTGATCTTTTGCAGCCTTTCAAGCTGGTTTCCCTCTCGCTCTCCCCATAGTTCGTAACCATGGCGAGGAGCGCTGCTCTGAATCCCGCCTCCATGCCTTTCTTTCCGGGCGGTTTTCGTGGCAGCGACGATGAAAGAGGCAGCGGTTTGGGGTTTGGGCAGCAGGTTTTCCGAGAACAGGAACGAGGTTCGGTATCCTCTCACTCTGTGTCGCCTTCAGACTATCGCTCGGTGAGGTCGTCCCCTAGCCCTCCCCATGGGCGAAGCCAAGAGCCGCGACATCAACCCTCGCCTATCCCTCGCGAGACGACCCAACGCCAATCACCGACCATCCGTCAAACAGACGCAGGAAAGCCCTATCCCACCTTAGAAGTGCGGCCTATCAGAGAAGGGAGCATGCTCGGGACTCTCGGTACTCTACCGGAGGGTGAAGACAATCAGTCCCTCGAAGAAGACCAGGCCCCTGACAGTGGGCACCACACGCCAGGATCTTCCTTTTATTCCCAACAGTCCCCGCAGCAGCAAAACGTTCACGAGCGTTTGCCGACACTCCCTTTCGCTCTCGCAAATATTGGAGGGCCCGTCTCCGGGATATACACATCCCCATCTCCTGTCTCTTCCCAGGAATCCAACAGCCGAGCCACCCCAGCTATGGACCTACAGACTCAAAATTTCGAAGCACAGCTCAAAGCATCACCTATAATCCATGATATCCTTGATCGCCTTGTACGTTGCGAGCATACTACCCGGGAAATTCAACAAAACCTCGGTGATATCAATCGCAAGGTCAACGTGTTAGTTGAAAGAGCCCTCAGTGTCAACAACCATCCAGAGTTCAAAGATCCTTTTTCCAGCAATTCGGCCTCCAGTGCAATGAAATCCCGCCCGTCTATTGGAAATATTGCACCGAACCAAGCCTCCAGCACCGATGATATTACATCCATTTCTCAACGCCTTAACACGTTGACATCGTCTGTCGGGCAGCTCCTCGCTCTTCAGACGCAGCAGATGCAACAAACATCAGTGGTCGAAGGAAGAAATAATTCTGTCATTGGCTTAAACACTTCGCAATTGGAATTAGCACCGAATCAAGTTTTAAATAACACGGCAGTCCTTGGTCACGGTCTGCCAAACCGCCCGGACTTAAGGCCTAACCCCCGTCAGCCCAACCCTCCGATGCGTACATGGTCTGCTGGAAATTTGGATCTTCCTGTCCGCCCAGCCGAGCAAAATCTGGCCCGTCAAGAGGCAATCCTTCGCGACAAGCGACGATCAGTCTCGGGACTGCTGAGACGAGACTCCTCTAGTGTAAGTCTTCCAAAGCTTTATTGGAAATGATTTTCAAAAAGTTCGTATTGCTATTTAAGATGATTGACTCCCAGAATGACAACTGGTCTGGAGGCGGTTCACGAGATAATGGCCCCATGATATCCAAATGGGAGCAGTTGGCTTTGTCTCCAGAGCTGCTTCGGTCACTTGGTAAATTTGGGTATGTCTGATATTTCGATACCCTCCACCCTAGAGGTCGCTCATCCCTTGCCTTCGTTTTCCTATAGCGTCGGACCCCCGAATAAGATTCAACAGCGAGCATTACCTTTCCTTCTTCGAGGTGCAGATATCATTGCTCAAGCGCCGCCCACTCAAGAGCGCATCGCAGCATATGTCATTCCTGCGATCCAAGTCGCGGTGACCAATATCAATCCTCGGCCAAACCGCGGTCCGATTGTCATCATGCTGTCGACGACCGTTGATCAAGCTACCCAGGCACAGCGAATGATTCGAGATCTAGGTGGACCTATAGGTGTTAAGTCTGCACTTGGAGTAGGTGCTGCAACCGCGAGCAATGATCTGGCCCAAGAACTTCGTCTTCTTCAACAGAACATGCCACACATTATTTGTGGAACTCCACAGAAGCTCCATGCTCTTTTCACGACACCTGGTGGCCTCATTGGGTCTGAGGTTCGCTTCTTGGTTCTCGATGAGGTTGACCAGTTGATTGCTCGAAACCTTCATGAATTTGTCTTCAATATTGTAAAATTATTACCTCCACCTCGCTCAAGACCTCTCTCCAGCAGCATGTCAACAATTGCTAGTCCAAATTCTGGAATCACCCCGCAGACCACTTTCACTTCACCGTTCGAGCCAGGCAACCCTGTCATTCCTCCATTCCAAGCAACGTCAGGCCGAAGGTTCTCTGCCGCAGTTCCTTCCCCCAGTTTGGGCGAATCTACAGCCCCAACGCCGCCTGTGCAGTCCATCGAACGTCAGACAGCCCTGTTTTCCAACACTGTGCCTCAAGACGTTCTTAATCTCGCATCTGCTATCCACCTCCGCGAACCTGTTAGGGTCCTGGTCCGACGCGACGGCAACGTGGCCAATCCGGAAGCCAGTCAAGGATCCCGAGGATTGCGTCAATTTTATCTATACTTGGCCTTTACAGCTGGAGGAAGGTCAGATCCCATGACCTCGACGGCCGGGGGCGGATTGGGAATTATTGGCTCGGGGAGAAGTGCCTCAAGCGCCGAAACAACTCAGGCGAGAGAGTGGAAGCTTGATGCCCTCGCTGACATCTTTGATGATGTCGAAGTCGCACAAGCAATCGTCCATGTTGGCGGAATGACGGCGCTTGATTCCGTGGTCTACAAGCTAGCAAGCCGCGGATTAGAAGCTATTCCTCTCGTGAGTTTACCTTGCTTTAACCGTGTTGAACCGTCCACTAACACCTAGCAGCACGGCGATATGAATGCTGTGACCAGAGTGGCAGCATTAAATAAATTCAGAAATTCGTCTTCCAGCATTTTAAGGCAACCTAGCGCGAAAGTCTTGGTGATTT
>Ga0307517_10005241_pt1 | contig 19607 bp, 9 predicted proteins | sample 23_EM_MG_FD_194515 | JGI IMG/M metagenome (GOLD analysis project Ga0307517, IMG submission 194515) | Populus trichocarpa ectomycorrhiza microbial communities from riparian zone in the Pacific Northwest, United States - 23_EM | ecosystem: Host-associated > Plants > Roots > Unclassified | place... | reverse complement strand
ATTACACATAAAAAAAAAAAAAAAAAAAAAAGGGTGATTCAACATACATGTCACTACAGGCTATAAAGCCAATAAAACGAGACAAGATAATCACTACCATCTGGATTGAAAAGCAAAATATGGAACATCCACCGGTTGTTTCTGCTCTTTCAGTTTCAGATTGTTTAAAGGACAAGCTCGTATCATTTGGAAGCTTTGGCATTTGATGTGCATCATTTACAAGAAACTACAAAGAACAAGAGGTTGCTACCACATGAGCTACTCACTTTTCTTCTTTCGTTCTATCAACAAAATTATTCTACACACATGCATGACCAAGGCATTGTCTAGAACCCAAGCAAGTCGATGTCCTTAAGAAGTTTAGCAGCCAGGCAGTCAGGGGTGTAGATTGCCTCTGCTAACAACACCTTCTGTTAACAAAGATCAAAATAAGAAATGAGACAAAGGGGTTTATAATTAATAAAACATTCAACTATATTAACTGCACTACTACTCATCAAAATTAACCGTTCCTTTCATATTTCATGCAGTGATCCATGCCATTCCATTCACCCCCGTGCTATATAACTTGTTGTTTGTTAATTTTTCATTTTATGTTTGCAAGGACAGATAGCTTTGGTCTAGGCTGGGGACCTTTAGAAAGATGCAAGGGCCCAATATTTCAAAGGCTAGGTAAGCACAAGCCCATTGATGAAAAAATCAAAGAGACAAGATGGATTAGATTACTAGTGGGTCGGAGGAAAGCAGAGGCCCAACCTTAAACTGGTAAGGACCTTGAAGTTGAGAGGGTGCTTTAAGCCCATTATCAAGTATACATCAGATTAGAGTACTGGACATCTCTGGAGCCCGGGCTTCCATTCAATTCCAGAAAGGTCACTCACTCTCCAGTGAGATGAGATGGGCGGGAGGGCGTGGAGCCCTCATGTCGGAAACCACGCCATGACCACTCGTGTGCATGTCCGTATGATATTTCCATCTTATCCACCCTTTTTCGATTTTTTTGACCAGTGGAATGGTGCCAGGATCCATCGGAGGAGTCTTCTGCAGGGGACACGGAAAAAACAACCACAACCTTGCTGGAACTCACCATCATCGTCATCTAGCCACCACTACTCCACTAGCTAACAACCAACAACATCCCTCCCAGATCTAAAGAGCCAGCCACTTGATAATTAAAGTGGTATTCAGTCAAACGGTCAATCACATTGCAACGTAACGCAAATCCATCTCTATTGATTCTTTCCTTGGTATATCGATAGGGAGTAGAAGCCAGGGACGACGCTTTTCATGGGACAACTCAGCTTCTACTCATGTTAGTTACACCTTACAAATCTCGTGCGAGCAATCCAAGGATGAATAATGAATTGGACCATAAAATCTTCTTGTTCCAGAGCTAAATTACAAAATAGGGCGTGCATCGCTAGCCTTGTTTAGTCTCTTTTTCCCATTTGTTTTTATTTTCTTCCCCTGCCAGCTCTAGTTCGTAGAATTTCGCACTAGACGGCAAAAGAATAGTCAGTGGGAAGCTTGATTCATCGTCCTTACATGGACAGGGCTATTGAACCCGGAGCGCATTAATTATAGATATGAATCCGTCCACTAAACCCCAAGCATTCCTTTTGTCCCGATCCTTAATTCATATGGATGGCCTTAATTTATCTCGTATCTCAGTAGCTCAATATTAATGAAATTCCGAATTTCAACCTATATTTTGTAAGGAGAAGAAGCAAACTTCCATTTTTTATTTGTTTTCATACGCCATGCCCAACCCAAGCGATGTATCGATTGCATAAGTTCTAGCCTGGCAATCGACCTCTTTCTCTCAAGTAATTATCAATCCAAATCACACACACATAACGTTCGAAATGAGACTCAGTGGGAGATTGATAGGGATTATGCATGTTAGGCAACCTGCTCATTCAATCATGTTCATCCAGACGTACGTGCTTAGCATAATAATGCCTTGTATTGGTAAAGGAGAAGATTGCAATTGTCACGCCGCTAAACTGTTATCCAATTGCTTGTTTGTTAACTTCTTGCAATCTAAACAATTTGGTTAAGGAAAACGAAAGCCAACTATAGAATTGCTCAAAAGTGCTGGCATTTGTTCTTTATTATTGCTCCAGAACCCCTGGAAAATCAAGCTTCATTCTTAGTAATTCAGGAAAATACCAAGACCCTATCAGTTTATACAATGAGGGGTATGGCAAGATGCAAAATTACTGTCAGTGATGTAGGATCAGCAGCGGGGCGATCAGAGACAGGAAGGCGACTATTTATAGATGATCGAAACGAAATGGAGTAGATTTGGAATGTTGCAGTAAAGGGTACCGGCTAGTGCACTAACTGGATGGGATTTAATTAGCGAGAGGTTTATACATATCACAGTACAGTGCAGTTGATACTCCCTCCAGCATAAACTAATTAACTAGAGCTAGCTAGCTACCAATCGAGTAAGGACTACATTAAGGCAATTGATCATCATAATTTACAGAAATACAAATCCTAAATAATAATAATAATTTATATGCACTATATGGAGAGTAGAATCCAATATGCATGGTAGAAATTAATTGATACTGGATATATAGATTCTATTGTCATGATCGCAGGAGAAATATAGAGAGTTCTTGTCCAGAACTGCCAACAGGATTAATCATGTGAAAGGACTCGGAATCAGCAGAGCCAACAACTCGATCGAAACTGGCTCTCAAGTACATGAGGAGGTCCCCTGCCTCCCCGGCTGCCAATGGCAAAACACCAGCACCTACTGAGACAGACTGCATGAGTTTGAGTACAGCCACATCGCTCACACTCATCTTCCTCCGAATAGCAAAACCAACCTTCCTTCCATTGCAGTACATGGACCAAACTGGCACTTCAAGGAGAGAGCAGCGCTCCTTTTGGGAATCATTTTGCCTTGGGTGGCAGCACTCCAGTGCTATGCGGAGCAACCCGTGCTGCATCTCCTTTGCAAGGTAGGCTGTGGGGACTGCGAATTCTAGCAGTAAGAGAGGAGAGCTACGCGTGTCGTCTTGGAGGCAAAAACTCACCCGACCTTTCCTGTAACCGAAAAAGGTGCCTGTTACGGTGGTGGTGGTGATGGAAGGTGATGATGATGTGTATCGTTCGTCGGTATCACTGGCAAGGGAATCTGCGGATGCTTGAAAGCCACAACAGGCAGGGACCATACATTCCACAAGAGACCTGAAGGACCTGCGGAACCTCACTTCCCTACCACAATCTACGGAGGTCGGGGTGTCCATTATAGGGACCATACCTCTTTGGTTGCCCAAATCTATCATCATCCTCATCTTCTATATATTGCTGAATAAATCGATCCTAGGAATCTATCTATCTATATAGTCAAGGTAATTATATAAGCATTAGCAAGCTAGCTAGAAATTAAGGGAGAATATAGTACTCCTACTCCGCAGATATATATTTGAGCGGGAGGGATTAATTCAAGAAAGAATATAATTATATATGATTAGGTAATGTATTTTACTGTAGGTAGGATGATACCTGTGGGTGCTGCGAGAGAATAATATTGTTAGTACTAGTGAACTGGAAAGCTCAAAGTAGACGAGGAAAGAGGCAGTGGTAGTAGCTAAAGAGAAGGGATGGATTATGGTTATGAAGAGGGGAGGGAGTCGTAGAGCCAATAAATAAGCAGAAGCAGAGGAAGCAAAGGCGTCGATGAGAGAGGGACAGGGGCAAAAAGGGTGGTGTGGGTGGTGGGTGGGCCCTGGAATCGGGGGCAATAATTCTGCCCACGAGGGAATGTGGGGTCTGCTCTTGGAAGCACTTGTGAGGGTGGAGCGCGTGATATGACTTCTTGGATTGTGAAACAAAGATTAAAAAAAAAAAAACATGACTGTAAGACCAGAAAAGGGTGGGTTAATATAAGGTTAATTTGTAGATTATCGGAGTGATCAGTATCAATTATTTTAGTTACATTTGCGTTTTGTTCTAAGAGATTGGATTTTTTGAGCTAAATTTGAATGAGTCTTGAATTACTAAAAATCATCTACGTGTTCTTATTACTTAAAACCCCTTTTGAATTAGATTTCAAATCGTAAATTACTAATCAAGAATTCAATTTATACTTATTGGATTTTTTATTATAAATCTTTTAGATCAAAGCAAGTTTAAAACAATATACTACTACTAAGGGTATTTGGATTTTGATTTTGCTTTTGCTTTTTCCACCACCAAAATACTTTCATTTTTTAATTTCCATGCAAATACTTTAAGAATGTAATAGATATCGAGATGGCATGCACGAGGCAATGATTAGACCCGACCAGTCTTGCCCTGTCCCAACCATTTCCTGCTCAAAGATATCGACCTGACCTGATGTTCCCCTCCCCGGCCCGGCACGGCACCAGTCTCTTTACTTGTATGATTGCTAAATTTCACACCAGGATTTCACGATATTATGAATAATTCACTGTCCATAATAGACACCCTAATGAATCAATCAAGTTCACAATAATTGCCTCCCATTTACCCCTAAACTGCTACTTAACAAAGCAATTATTGTGGGATAATTCGCTATGCACTCTCTCCCTTTTCCTGAGCTGTTTCTCTACGTTACTCTGATGTCTTTCCCAATTGTGATCCAACCATTCACCCGGCAGGACAGAAAAAGGTTCCTTTCTCGTAAGATAATATTTTCGTTAGAAAGAAATTTAGTAATCACCTCGGCATAAAAAGTTTTTTTTCCTTACATTTACACATTCCTCAGCGATTGCGCGTTACGACTCATCTTTCCTTCTTTAACTTAAACGTTATGCCCCTCTTGACTGGAAAAAAGGGAGCCAAGGCAACGTTTTTTTATTGGTTAAATAATGTTTTTCAATGTTTTTTTTTATTTTAAATATATTAAAATTATTTATTTATTTTTAAAAAAAAAATTATTTTTGATATAATTAAATCAAAACAATCTAAAAATATAAAAAAAATTAAAAAACTTTGAGAAGAGTGTTTTTGGTATTATGATATCTTTTGTAATTGCAATTTAAAAAATTATATTTAAAAAAAAAGTATAAATTATAGTTTTTTTTGTAAGCTTCTAGCGGGGTACATATAAAACTTTAATGTCTATTAATTAATCAAATACTTTAAAAATTATAATTAGGATAAAAAATAGTTTCAACCACTCTTAACTCTAATACTAAACCAACCCTAAAAATGGTTTTAAATTATTTATTGTTCTAATTTATAGCTTCTTGTTTAACACTCTAAAATTTTTACTTTTCAGTAAAAATTCCAAATTTCAAACGCGATATCTTATAAAAGACAAGTGCCAAAGTTACAAGAATTGTGTGCTGCTTTTAGAATATTATAATGAAACTTAATTAATCAAATGCTTCTTTTAGTTTTAAAAAAATAATAATAACTGTGGTGTTTTAAGAGCATAGCAATACTAATAAAAAGGGATCGTACAAAGTTCATTTTTTAACAAGTTTTATTAGATCGACCAACACAAAGAAGTACTAATCATAATCATTAATGTAGGCATACATAATCATGGTTCTAATTAAGATTAATTTCTTAATTTGTCAGAGTGCATGTATGTGTGTGTGAATACGAGGTTATATTTGCTTTTGGTTTGGGTTGCTTCGATGATAGTTTAGAACAAAAAGGTAATTACCATGTAATTATTCAAACTAAACAATGTTTTGATGCCACTGGAAAATCAAAGGGTGGCAAAGGCAGGTTTCTTTTTGAACATGTGGTAAAGCTAGTTGAGTCCCCAGGAATTAGAGGAGAAAAACGAAGCCATTGCAATCATGTCCAGAACATTAATTTTGGCCCCCACAGGAACAGAACTTAGGTTTTTGCACGCTTCGGTACCTTTTTAGCTTAATTATTCAATAATTCAAGGCTTCCCCACCACTATATACTTTCCTCTCCACCTTGGAAAAGGGTAGCAAGCACACGCAGATACAGCAACAAAAAAAAGCATGCTTTTTTTGAAAGAAAACATGCCATCAGTTTTCATCAAGACATCAAAATATAAAGCTACTAGTCTGAAAGAAACAATTAACTATAAACGTTCGATATAATGCTGCTATTATGGAAGAAGAAAAACACAATTTTCTCAGCTTTGCATCGAACCAACTGCGCCGGGAAAGAGCATCTGCACTTTTTATGTCGACTCATTGCAAGAACAAAACAAAATGACAGGATCTCCCCCACATAATTATATATTCCTCTTTCCTTTATGAAAAGCAAAGCCTGCCTTTTGTTCTTTTGATAATGGGTTGCAATCATGTCATTGCCCCCATTCAAATGTGCCTGCTTCGATCGATCGAACGCATGAGACTTCATTTCACAATATTCATGGCAGAATTATCTGGCTCTCCCTCATCATCATTGTATCTCGTCTTGGTCTACGTACATACAGGTTTACCGGGCATATTAATATGATTACTCTAACTTATCTGTGATTAATATATTGTTCTAATGGATGCCTTTACATTCCATTTCCACCACGGAATATAATAGATTTTTTAATGACTTTCTTTTTTTCTTTGTTTGTAACATAGTATGCATGTATATTCATATAATTAAATAATCGGGCCGGGTTTAGGAGCAAGATCTAGTGCTCGCACCTATAATTAGTGGAAGATGGAATCTCTCTTTGCTTTATATCGCACATTTTATTTGAATTTAATTTAAATTATGTATGACTGATCCATGATATTAATTACATTATACATGTTTCTTTTTGTCGTGATGGAACATAGATACGACGAACCTTAAGACTTATGGCGCCCAGGCTGTTAAATATACACTACAAAAACGCTTGTCATGATCAGAGTGACAAATGTCGATGGAGTTGGGTACAAACAAGCTTTTACATGGGGGAGGGGGACAAGTATAGTTTTTGCTGTTAAAGTGGAGGTTTCTATCTCAACATGCCACGTAATTAGGAAGGGTTAGTGGCAAACTTGTAGGGGCAAATAGTTGCATCCTGTTTCGCTCAAAAGTGAATATTGATTGAGAATTTACGCATCCATTTGACTTTTGCATCAACTCCAAATATTTCTCCTTGGTGCCTTTTGCATTTTGACGCAGCCCTTGTGCTCTAGCCTGTAGCCTGTAGCCTGTAGCAGGCAGGAGCTTCTTGCCTTTTGCTCTTCCCCCTTCTTCGTTGTCGCCGCCTCTAAGAAAAACAACTTTGGGCTTAGCCTCCTAAAGCATAGCCTTTGGGCTTCAGTTACTAACAGGCCGAAACAAAGATTCAACGGTCAGCCTGTACCTTTGAGGCCAGATCTTCCCACTTAACTAATCTGGATCCCCAAACTTCACTTTTGCTTCCAATGTCCCCATCATCTCCTCCTCCACGTATCGCTTCCATGATTTTAAATATTTCAAGCCGTTATTGGATTTCATCTGCATAGCGCATGTCTTGGAGTATATTATGCATTATTTTATAAATTATTTTTTATTTGGAAATATATTAAAATAATATTTATTTTTAATATTAGCACATCAAAACGATCCAAAAACATATAAAAATTAATTTCAAGCTAAAATATTTTTTAAAATTTTCAAAAGCATGATTGGACTGCAATGACAAACAGGACCTTAATAGATGCGATGTAATGAAAACTTGGAATGAAGAGAAATTAATAAATGATAAAAATAATAATAAATAAGACAAGTAATGGAGAGGATTACTTCCATAAATAAATCTAAAGGTATTGTAAAAGTTGAAAAGAGATTTACGAATTTTAAGTTTAAAATTCGTAACATCGATGAAATCGGTAGCGGGTTTCAACAGATAAAAAAACATAAAGGATTAAATGAAGGGTAAATGGTCAAAATAAATAGCCCCTTCATGTTTATCTCCTGATGGGTCCAGCAGCAAAGGAAAAGAGAAAAATCAAAACTTTTCATCTTCTTTATTCTTTTTCTTTCCTTAAAGTGTTAATGGAGCTTTAACTTATGAAAGTAGAAGTGAGGGTTTCTTGTAAGAGATTAACACCAAGAATTTATGGGTTAAGAAGAACAAGAGAGAGAGGGGGGGTATGATTAGAGAGAGAAACATGGTTGTAGAAGGAGGAGGAAGCTTGTAAGGAACTCTTCTCAAATCATTAGGTAAAGTGTTCTAGTAACCTAATTTCTTGTTAAGTTGTGTTTAATTTAATGCTTAGGGGAACAAAATCTTTAATTTGTGATTTTTTAGGGTTCATGTGATTTTGAATGGAAATTCTAAATTGAATGAACTCATAACAAGTTAGGGTTGTAAAGACATGAACAAATTAAGATTAAAAAAAAAAAGGCTTTGAAAAAAAAAATCTTCGAGAATTTAATCAAGTTGTGGTTGTCCATGGAAGAGTTATATTAGGACTGAAATTATATGTTATTAAGATGAATTGAATGTGTACATGTGTGTAAAATCATTTAAGGATTAAGGAAAACATCTAGTTGCTTGCCAAACTTATGTTCTCCATGAAGCTAAAATTTCAGACAAATTTATTACTTGTCTTCTAACAGAAATTAAAACTTGAAAATAATGGCATTTTGGATAGGTTTCTTCATAAAAGTTATAGATATGAATGCTAACTTTGAAATGAAAGTGGCCTTCACAAAAACTGGTCTTGATATCTGCGACTCCTAACATCAGCTAAACACTAAGTAAATATCTAAACCGATATAACTCTTGGATAGATTTTGGATGTTACTGTGATTTGTTATTTTAAGCTTCCAAACGGTATAGTTGGGTGTTTTGTTCTTCCTAAAAGTTGTAATTTTATATCTTAACTTTCCAACAAGACAAACTAAGCCCAATAACTCCGTTTATGATCAAAACACCAAACAATATTCATGTTTGGTTAGACCATACCAATTCAGGACTTGTCATTTCTAATTTTTTGCTTGAAATGGGGTGTAATTTCTTGTTTGGAAGGGATAATTATTATGTGAATAAGCATAAAAAATACATTCTTAAACAAATAATGGGTGAAGCTTAGGTATGACTATGATTTGTGTAAAATAAACTATAACATATTGTATGGGCTTGATAACATGTAAAGTTGAGGAAAGAATGGAAGAAGAGTGTTAATGAACATAAAGCCTATATTTCAGCCAAATGGAAAAGTTACGGGGAGGTTCTTCATTTGTGTATCTTGTATATACATGCTTAAGATGAATACCTTTTTAGTAAATTTATGGTGACGTCATGGAATGAGATTGTGTATTTATAAGGATATAATCTTGAATGGATTTATTCAATGTAAGTGAATGCTTGTTGTGAAAATTGAATGATAGAAGTCAAAGGATATTATGAAGTCTAGGAACATGTTAAACTTGAGAAGAATAGGAAGAAGGGCACTTGATAAATAAGAGACATGGATTTTGGCCATAATAAAAAAGAGTAAGGGAAACACCTTTCACAATAGAAGAATTTTGAGTACATATGTGTAGTTGATATCATTTTAATGATGTATTTATTTAGTGTACATGCATGTAATTGGGAAAAGTAAACATAAATAGATGAGTTTAAATGTACTTGAGAAAAGTACACATAATTGGTATTGATAATGATGTAACAAATGAGGAAAGAAGTAAAATGTTATGTTATTATGAAATATATATATATATGAGATACTTGCAATAAATCAGAAAGGGATACCAAATAGAGAAGATAGCATGAGAAATTATAAATGCGTAAATATTAGGATTTGGGTATAATTAAGAATGCGATACATGGATATGTCATGGTTGAATTTAAATTAGTGGAGTGTACACTAATTATTATTATTAATTAGAAGTTGTTGGATATTATCGTGGGATAGGTGCTTGACACCTTAATACTTTTATTTAATAAATTTATCAAGTCAAGTAGTTACAAGTTCTTTGAATGTGAAATGTTTCTACATTAATATTAATGTATGAGAAACTAGTTACTCAATAATAAACGGTGGAACTAGTTACTTGATATTGGAGCTAATTCCTGAAAAATGAGCCAGTGACATTATTATATTTGTTTATTTATGAAGGTATTAAATCAATCTTAAAAAATAAAAGGATATGCATGATTTATACATGGGTTGCAAATAGTGAGATTAAAACTGTTATTTATATTGAATGGTAAAATAAATGAAGATGTTGATAATTTGGTACGATCCTGAAGAAACTTTGCTAAAAGTTAAATAGAGTGTATGTTACATTATTCAAAAAATACAATAATTGAGGATGTCATGTAAAGTAATTAATAAGTTATTTAGCTTAACAATTGATAACAATCATGACTTATAACGGACAAGGTGGATATGAGTTTTTTACAGCATTGACAGGTTAATATTTGAATATTAAATTAGGTATACTGACAAAGTTTAATAGAAAGGAGTTAATGTTTGGGAAGCGTAACGGCTTATAACAAATAGTAAGAAGTTAGACGTGCAGAGAAAAGGAGATGAGAAAATTGTTCCTTGCCCCTCAAGAATTAATCAATTGAATTTCATCATGGCACTGAACATCATCAAGGAAATGAGTAGTGGCCGGAGATTAAGAGAAATGCATCAAATCTCCATGCATGTTTAAAGGGTTCTGGGTCCTCGATCGTATTGTTTATCGTCTGAATGAATCATCAAGCTGGAGTTTGTTTACTATTAGTGTTGCGGTCCCTAGATGTGGTTTGGAGGGCACAAATTTGATCCCAATTACATGCATGAATGATCCTTTTGAGTATGAACATAAATATGATTTTCATCACGACGACGACGTGTATACATATCCATCGATCCTTGTATGAGTGTACGTGTGTATATGATCGAACTTGAATAGTCAATAAATTTAAAAAATTTATGTTAGTATGAAACCATATAATAAGAGCGTTGAACATGCAAAAAAAAAAACAAGCAGGGGTGGCGTTTTGCGTTCCATTTACCCTGTATGGCAGGGGATTGTTGACCTCCGTCAATTGATTACGACCGTAAACTAATTGCGGCGAGCATGATTTATGGTGCATGCTCTCTTGAATAAAATTTACGGACTCCTGTTTTTAGACTTCAGCGGCCTAATTAACTGTTTTCCTGGTGACACGTATTAAAACAAGGTTGACATCGGAACAAGCTGTACTTGTAGTAGTAATTAATATTTGTGGATGCCGGCGGGAGAGGTCAGAGCGACCAGCACGGGTTTTTCTGACATGGGATAATGGATGCCCTAGCAACATTCAACTTGCGTTAATTAATGCATGCTCTCAAACCGTGAACTAGTGGACATCGAATTTAAAAGATAAATCACATCATGATTAATTACTTCAGCTCCTACAGTCTATGATCACAGTAGTAGTGAGTTTTTATTTTCTTTTCGTTTCTTTTCTTTTCCAAATGCATGAGCGTAGGAGAATCAGACATTACAAGAAACTGAGAAAGAAGTCAAATTTTAAAGTTAATTCTTTTCATCTTCAGCAGTAGTCTTAATGCATTGCCAATAAACCCAGCTTCAATATTGTAATGCATTTTAGCAAGTATATCATAGAAGCTGCAGTCCGGGATTATACGGGTTGGTTTTTAATGCAATGTTCGTGTAAAAACTTGAATCTAATTTCTTTACGTACCTGAACCCAACCCGATTCTACTCGGTTTCAGGTATCCACCAAGTATTTTTTTTTTTATTATTATTACTAAAGAGCTCTCCAGAACCCACTTTTCCTCTTGATCTCAACATGGCTACTGACGTTCATCTTGAGCAAGAAACTAAGTTCGTATCCTTTCTGAACTTTACTAGAATTTTTGGGCTAAGTAATATCCTAAACCATGAAACTTGATCAATTTTTTGCTTTTCATTTTCTATAAAGGAATGAAATGCGACAAACACTGCCTGCCTCAACAGTACATGAAAAACAACTGGAAGAGATCTGTGAGCAAGAGTAAGAAGAGAGCCTTTGCTCTCCACAGTCTGAAAAGACTAGATTGACCAAACGGCCATTCAGACAATAAACACACATACCAACTGAAGATGATGGTGAGTGCTGGAAGATCTAAAAAAGCAGTGTAATATTGATCAAACAAATCATTCTTCTTTCTTCCATGGCTTCTGATGAACTAGCTAGCTCCTCTTTAAATTGAGTAACTTCAAGAACACAAAAGGATTTCTCTTCTTGATGTTTCAAGAACTAGCTAGCTATATGTTCAATGGTCTACGAAGTGAGTTTAATTTGGTGTTAAAATGAAGGCCATAGCTAGACAAAACAGCACGATATTGTGATTATAATATAAATGAATGAGTCACAAAAAACCAAGGTGACGCATGAGGATTAATGTAGGTGGTCTGGAGACTCTGGACGGTACTGCAGGGGCAGCTAGATACCAATTATCGTTGAACAATAACTGCGTTCAATGAAAAATATCGTTGCTTCTCCTGCACATATGTTTGACTTTCAAAACCCAGGACGGGGTTCCCGTGTGAAAATCTTGCAAAAGAAGAAAAAAATTAAGGACATTAGCTAGAAAAGTTCTTAACTTGTGGCTGTCGTTTTTGAAATGTGTGTGTCCGCGTTTCAAACGGCAGCTAACGGTGGTGTCGTTTCGGAGTTTGGTTAGTCATTAGTGTGAGTGGTTTTTTAAAAATATTTTTTATTTAAAAATATATTAAAATAATAATTTTTTAGTTTTTTAAAATTAATTTTTAATATAAAAACAATCTAAAAATAAAAATAAAATTCAAATAAAATTCAAATTTTTCCTAAAAAAAGATACCTTCACATTTTTCCCAACCTTTCCAGACAAAACCTTTTTATTCCATTAATCAAACTAACTTGAAATAAATATCTTTTCTTCTTTAATGAATTTGTTTTTGGCATTGTGTCACCTATTACATTATTTGAAAAAACAAATTTTTAAAAAATATATATAAATTACAGTTTTTTTAAATATAAGCTCTTATCTTAATTTAAGATTAAAAACATAATAAAATCAAAAAATATAACCAAAATGTACATCACACTATTATAATATATTTATATAAATTAGAGTAATCCCAGTATAAGAAAATGAAACCCCTGTAAGATTGATAATTATCAAACAATCAAAGTACATGTATGCACCTGTAAGTGAAAAAAAAGCTATGCGTAATATTGTTTTTACATAGAGAGTATAAATTTATACGATACAAATTGAAAGGTAAAATAATATGCAATGAAAACTAACGAAATCCTGAGTTTTTTGTTTTCTTCCAAAATCGGATTGTATTCCTCCCGTGATCAAGCTAAGAAAGAAAGAAATGAATGAATCTTTGACTAAAGAACGGTCCCTTCGTAAATGGTGGTTAATCTGAGCTTAAAGGAACGAACAGCCAATTTTGCTCGTCTGGAAGTATATTTTTGAAATTTTCTAACAGAACCGGATCTTGAAAACACAATGGGATTAGCTGGCTGCCGCTGCTGGACCTGTGGCTTTGGCTTCCTGTCAAAGCTGACTTTGACAACGTTTTGTCCCTGGTGTTCATGATCAGGATTAACTAACAAAACGGGAGAAATCCGGGCTTTCTTGCCGCGACGGGGGTCCTTGTTAGAGGAGTTTTGAAGGGCTAGGCTAGCTTTGACAGCCAAAGCTGCCATATCTGAAGAGGTTAACCTGTGTTGGAGCTTTGATTTAGGAAGCACAAAATAGATCTGATCGGCATGGAGAGGGACATCTGAATCCAGGGCAGGAATGTATTCATCGTATAATAGAAGGTCGGAGTTGCAGAGAAACCAAGATGATGACGATGAAGAAGAGGAGGAGGAAGCAATTTCAGCCTGAAGAACTTGAGAAACAAAGGCAGGGAGATAGTATTCGCGAAGATCACCATGAATTGAAATAACTTTGGCGGTTTGAGGACGAACTTGCTCTGAATCTTCGCCCAAGAAAGAGGAAGAAAAACAACCACCCATCTGTTATTCCTTCTATTTGATTCCGAGGCCGGGTTGCAGCTGTTCTAGAAGAGAGACGTGAGATGCTGGGAAAGGGTATTGATTCGTCAGTGCTGGAGAATATTTGAGGAGGAGGAGGAGGAGGAGGATAGCTAGATACAGGGTGTGTCGTCAAGGAGAGAATATGAAGGGAAATTGCGGAGCCTTTGCTATTAATAAAGTAAAAAGGTGGGTGTGTGGTAATGGTATGTTGGGGGTGATGAAGTAGCATTTTCAGACGTAGAGAGACGTAAGCAAGGCCGTCATAAAGGAAACTGATTCCCTTATGTTGCCATGGCAGAACTTACTTGTCAAATACACATCTCCGCTGACTGCCTGTTTATCTTCCCTGTTTTTATAGTACTGACCAGGAAATGATCAATAATAAATTAATAATAGAACTCAGCTCCTGTGTATTGGTGTACTCTACTCAGCAATGACGTGGTACGCGGCTGGGAGCATCAACAAGTCAACAACTCCGAGTCCGAACATCGGGACTGGAAGGGAAGGCTTAAAGTTGAGCCACCAATGCCGACGCGTCTGCGAGCCTGCAATCACACTGTACTGCGCCGCCCACGGAATTGTTGGTCTTCATGTTAGTCCAACGGGCCTAGTAGTGATAACAGCCCAGCACAGGATCATATTCTTCGTTCCTATATTATCCATCACCTTGGGTGCTCATAGAAATGAGCATTCGCAATTGTAGACCAGCACGCACGCCCTCCCTGGTTTCATACTCGACTGCTTTCGAATTGTCAGACAAGGAATGGTTCAGTCTACTCCATCCCATGTATTCCAATTTCCCACACACACACACACACACACACACAAAAAAAAACATGTAAGAAACTCACGGGCCAATATTGTCTTCGGCTTAAATAACAAAATAAATCATATGAGAAACACGCCACATGCTGAATCTCCACTGTGAATGCTCCCAGCTTTGTTTGGCTCGGCTTTTGTTTCTTATGGAGTGAAAATAAAGAGTGTCTGAGGAGACAAAAACAAATAATAATAAATCATTTACGTCTATTAGTTGAGCTTCCTCTGCATGATATTTGATGCAAATCCCTATGTACACTCGTGTTTTGTTGGATCAATATGTTAATTTGCTTCAAATTTCCCACATGCACACTACAAAGTTGTAACTCAACGGGGAAGTTGTTGATGAGTTATAATTTAATTAATATTATTGACTTTATTTATCTCTTTTAAAAGATTTCGAATTCGAACATCTTCTTTTATATTAAAAAAAAACAGAGAGAGAGAGAGAGATTTTTAATCTACCCATTTTTTTATTTTATTTTGATTGAATCAACCTTTTTTTATTTTTATTATAATACCCTTTTTCATAGTATATATTAGTTAGAATGTTTACGACCCGCAATCCAATAATTCATATATTTTAACATCTTCGTGTTCAAGGTGAAAGTTAAATGACTAAAATAAAATAAGTTAAATGAGAGAAGGAAAACTTAATAAATCAGACTAGATTAATTTTTACGCTTTTACTTTTTTTCTTTAATTATATAATTTAAAAATAAAATAATTATTTTAACAGATATATAGGTATTGTCATATACTACTGTTATATGCCTCCATAACTATCCATATATATTGATGAATGGGATTTTAATTAAAAAACACAGCAACAAAATCTGAATAAAACCCATTAAAAAAATAAACTTTTAAGAATTAGTCTTACTCGTACCCATATTGAATATTTCAAAACAAGCGTGCATGCTAGGTCAAGTTTAGATTCCACCTGTAAGAAAACCACCCCTCGATCGAATTGGAATGCCCCCCCTCTCTCTCTCGCTCTGTTTTCTTCTCCCTCCTCCTCCCGGATATGGAAGAACTGTTTCCCATTTCAAATTTAAGATTTATGGTTGAAAACATTGTTTTGGACCTGAATTAATTTCCCTATCTTGATCAATTGAAGCAAACTCCTCGAAAAGATTAGAGCCAATTGAAACAAGCTCTACATCTTTAGAAACAAGAGCACCAATATGAAATAGTATTGGAGCATGCATAAAATTATAATAAATTAGCGACTGTCATCCTTTTTTAAGTGGAATGATGTCAAATAACATGTGCTTTAAAAAATTCAAAGCAATTAGGACTAAAATAAAAAAATGTCAAATTTTGGAAATGTCATGTCCCCGAGGTCCACCGTAGTTTTGCACCCATCCGCAAACAGAGAGAGAACAGTCCACTATATGTTAAAATAATAACTATTCAAAAAACAAAAAAACAAAAAACAGAGAGAGAACAGTCCAAAAGAGAATAGGCCATAGTGGCCCATTGTTCTGGCTTCCCATCGTTTTAGAGGGCTTTAATTAACAATCTCGTAGCAACAGTTAAAATGGAAAAACTAGATGAAGTAAACAGTGGTATTTGCATTATTATTTTTTTAATTCGCTGGAATATAGATGAATTTAGATCATCGGTAATCTCATTAATACTAACTTAAAAATATTTTTTAAAAAAATCTACTAAAAAAATAGATAATAAATAAATATAAAATTCAAATATTTATTTTAAATTTAAACATTTATAAGGTCTTCGCCTAGACCGTGAAACAAAAAAAGAGAGCACATGTACCATCTATATGTGATCTCATCTCTATTACCAATCAGCAGAGTTCGACCATCTCGGCACTTAGTCGTTTATAATCAGTAGCAAGATGGGTATTGCTAATGCATAACATAGTGATAGAACTAATGATGCACTTGTTATCTATAAAAATCCGAGTTACTCATAGATCATAACTAAGTTAATGATTGTATAATGATTATGAATGTGGTAATGATTATTTTTAAAGTATTTTTTATTCAAAATATATTAAAATAATATTTATTTTAATTTTTTTTAATATTAACACATCAAAACGATCTAAAAATATATAAAAAATCTAAATAAAAAATTCATTTTTAAGATTTTTTGGAAACACTTTAACCATGTAACCCAAGTTATCCCATGACCGAAGCCTTTTTTTAGTATTAAAATATATACTTACAAAAGACAATTATACTCGAAAATAAATTGATTAATTTATTTCAATGTTAGAAATTATTTAATAATTTATCAAATACTTAATTTCTTTTTTCTTTCAATGTTCCATGGGATCCATTTCTTTTTTTGCGTCTAGTACAAAAAATCACGCAACCTATAGGGTAGAAATGAATTATATGTTAGTAAATGAATAATAAAATTGAATAAACAGATTGAGAATTTTATCTTAATTTCAATCTTACCTAATTGCAGCATGATCTCGCAAACCCTCTTTGCAATAGCGTTGTTAGCTTTATTTCATTCAAGTTTTTCCTTGCAGATAAAATCTTTACAAGAAAATTTTTATTAATATTAATAAACTAACCAAAGTAACATGATAAAAATATATTTAAGTTAATACTAATCTTAAACCTTATAAACTATGCATCGATCATAGGTTTTTATTCAGGATGTTTGAAAACCTGACTCCATTGAAACAATAGAATTTTCATCGTCGATGTTATAGTTATAGAAGCCTTAATGTTTTGAAGCTTGAAATTGACAATGTTGCTTGAAATTAATTTTTCAAAAAATTTTAACAAGTCATTGTGAGGGGAAAACAAACTTACATTGAAAGGTCGTTCTTCCACTAAACCTGGTACTTCAAGGTAAATGGATCCCATTATAAAAGGACCCCCCATCAATATGGCAGCATCGTACTTAAGGAGCCCGCGTTGAGCATGGCTGCCTGTGTCACAGGTGCCTGTTCTTGGTGGGCACCTAACAACTCATGGTTGTCAGAAGTGTTGTTATAAGAACTAGCAACGATCATATTCGTACGACGTGGTATTGACTTTTCTCTAGGCATCTATAAAAATTAAATGATTAAGGTATCGTAAACCATTCCTAATTTAAAAAAAATCGACAACACCCTTCCCTATACGGGAAACTACCTAAAATTTTTAAACCAGCAAATACCACAACAATTTAAATTGAATTGCCACAAACCAGTTGATTTCATTTTAATCTATGTCAATCAAATAATTTCAATTATGTTAATTTAACCAAATTTTCAATTAACTCTAGTACGGCCATTTGCGAAATGATCATATAATGTTAATATAAACAATTATTTCATATTAATAACTATTCATTTATCCTAACTAGTATCTTAGATATTATTAATTTTTTTATTTATCATGGCTACTATTTTTATTTTTTTATTTTTCATGATATTAAAAATTGTTTGTTAACACCAACAAATCAATTAGCTAACCATATTAATAACATAAAATATAAAAAAAAATCCAACAATCTATATACATTCATTAGAGAACATAAAAATTCAAAAAACAATTACAAAAATTCCAACAACATTTATACAATCATTAAATTTCATAAGAAGTTAAAAAAAAATAAGAAATAAAAACATTCCAACAATCTATATACAATCATTAAAGAACAAAAAAAATTAAAATTTTCCAATAACATTTATACAATTATTAATAACAAAAAAATTTAAAAAAATTAAAAATTGCCATTAACATTTATGCGATTATTTTTAAAAGAAAAGTAAAAAAAATAAAAAATTACTTTCAACATTTATACAATTATTTATAACACAAAACTTTAAAAAAAAATAAAAAGTTTCCATTAACACTTATACAATTATTAATAACAGAAAAAATAAAAACAAATTCCCAATAACATTTATAAAAATATTAAAAATGAAAAAGAATTCAAAAATAAAGAAGGAAAAAGAATAATCTTACATTAATGTTGAGTTTTCCCAAGCATGAGAAGAAAAACAAAATCCCAAGAATTCATTAAATAATAAGAGAAGGAGAAGAGAGGAGAAAACATATCTAAGCGTGGAGGAGAAAAGAAGAGAAGAGAATGGTTTGAGTAATGAAGGAGAGAGAGAATAGAAAGAAAGATGAAGATTTATGTAGAGACAAGAAGCTGCAAAGGAAGACAGAAGAAGAGATTTGCCCGTTTGTTATGATTTTAGAGATTTTGGTCTTTTAACTTGAGATTTTTTTGCCAATGGTGAATTAAATATATTTTTTCTAATTTGTTAATTGAAGTTTCTGTCTGTAAAGTCTAATTGAAATTTTCAATTTAATAAAAAATCTTTTAAAAACTCACCAACTGTCACCGACACCTTTACCGATGGTAAATAAAAATTAATATTTTAATTTTTCTGTCAGTTTTTCCGTCTATCAAGTCTAATTGAAATTTCAATTTAATCCAAAATTTTTAGATACTTACAAATGATCAAGTCTAAGAGTAGAACTGAATTCTTTTTTATGGTAAAATGATCACAAATATATAGTTATTAAACTTGACTAAGTCTGGAGGGTTGACTAAAAATCTAGCATTTAAAGTCTAATTGAAACTAGATTTTTAGTTGAATTAGATAAAATATTAATATGATGAAATTCGATTGACCCAGTCAAGTTTTAGTGACTCGGTTATCTTGGCTAAAACCAATTCAAACTTGTGTGGGTAATACAAAGAATTTTTTTTAAAAAAAAAATGACTCCATTTTAATGAAGATAGTTGACTAAAATCAATCGAGTGATTTGCGGATAAATCTTATAACTTAATGACCCCAATCCTTTTTCAGATCAATTTGTGGATTGGTCTAACATATTAATCTTGCATTAATTCCCTATTACCTCAACAATTAATA
>Ga0307517_10005240_pt1 | contig 19607 bp, 23 predicted proteins | sample 23_EM_MG_FD_194515 | JGI IMG/M metagenome (GOLD analysis project Ga0307517, IMG submission 194515) | Populus trichocarpa ectomycorrhiza microbial communities from riparian zone in the Pacific Northwest, United States - 23_EM | ecosystem: Host-associated > Plants > Roots > Unclassified | place... | reverse complement strand
ATGGTTAGCCGACAGGGTCGCTTTTCTGGAAAAGGGACGCGGACTGTTGAACTTGTGACTTTGCCGCTTTTTTTCGCTTTTTTTCGCTTGCACAACCCAAAAAAAGTAAACTGCGAAACTACTGATGCTCCGCCCAGGATTGTCGCAGACGATCAGCTTACCACCGACACTGCTCCACTAGGGCGTTGGGATTGCGATGTGCTGGAGGCGGAGGGAGCGGCTCGCCTTAAGGCTCTCGTTTATGAGATACATCGAGCGTGCGCTCAGCTTGACCCTGGTGAGCGCTTATTTTTTGGATATTCTCATGAATCTCGCATGCCGCTGGAAGGGACTGACTAATTTCGTAATTGGTTACCACCATCCTTCGTATTTTTCACTATTTTTGTCAGTAGCTGCACCTTGTTTGGCTTTCACATTCCCCCCCTATATCACCATCCCTATGAACCTCAAATTACCGCCTTTGAGGGTTCACTTTTGTGCAGGCTGAGCATCAAACTGGACCCGGCTTTCTTCCAACGGTTTGGGTCCAAGCTAAACTTTTATTATGCCTGTTTTGCGAACCTAACGCACCTTCACCTCTGGGATGAGGAATGAGGAATATAACTGGCCTACCTACGCAGGCTGGGAGGCCCTCGTTCGTCTGACCCACATTGCCTTCGCTTGCGCAGTCCCCGCGACTGTAACGAGACTAATGCAGATGTTACCAACCGTTCAATATGTGGCAGTCGGCCATTAAGACAGCAGTGAAAGGTATAGAAACGCCGACGCCACAGCTGATAGCAAAGCAGCATGGGGTGTGCGAGTTGTATTGTTTTCGGAAATACCGCAGAGCCACTGGAAGCGGGGTGCAAGAGGTGAGGGTGATCGCTGGAACCTCGTGGAATGAGAGGTGAAGAGGCGTCTCAAGGAAGGGTTGGTTGACTAGATCCATCTACGTACACCTACCCTTATAAGTGCCTACATAGCATCTTGATCTATTTCGCTTGTTCTGGTGTGGTTTTATGCGATAAGGTGGCAGCGGCGGCGAGGCATCGCAGGATCCATGGGCAGGAGGTCTGGATGGTGTTGAACTAGCTCGGGGAGAGGAATGTCCCAAGGGGGAAGGTTCGGCCTTCCGGTAGACGAAGAGCGAGCGAGCAGTGGACGAGCCATGTACGTGAGTGGAGCTGGGAGCGCGGGTTCTTGCAGGTTGTTGACGTTCGCCGACGCGGAGGCAAAGAAGGAAGAGGAGGTCCGTGAGTCGATGGTGTCATGGGGAATGTTGAGTTCTTTGAGGACGACTTCCCATCAGTCGGTGAGGATGTCCGAGGCAAGTTTACCCCAGCGCCGGGTTGTTGAGGTCGTTTTCGGTGGATAAGACGTGGAAGTGGTATAGGTAGTCAGCGGCGCCTGTGTAGTTGCCGAAGAAGTATTGTAATTGACTAGAGATCTGTGGTTTGCCCGAGCGTGAGCTGTGATGAAGATCAGGATGAGTAACATGCCCATAACGCACATTGTGGTTGCCTTTTAGATACTGCAGGTTTTGGGTTTTATCCTGTCGCAGCGGTTGTGGGACGTTCGGATTCTGGATGGCATCCAATACCGCCTGAACCTCTAACTGCAACCTCACATTCGTCGACACCGCATTTTTCCGCTTGTCGAAGTCTACAGCGATCGGCAGTCAGAACTTGCACTGCGGGCAGCAAATGATACCCCACCTGAAATAACCTTCTCCCCTGGGTAGATCCGCACGAACAAAATTGGAGCATAGTCGAATGTAGCAGTTAGGGTACGGAATAGGCAACATGGCCAACCTGGTTTCGGGGCGCCAGAGTGACGGGTGTTAGCCCCAGTGACGATCTCCGGAAATTGGGACAGATAGTCCAACGGCCGTGCCGTAGCGTGTTCCATATTTTAGCAGAGACGTTGCATCGAACATGTCGGTGCCCTTGGCAAGTGCATGCTGAGTCGCGATAACTTCGTCTGTGGAGAACAATAAAGCTTCGAGGAGGTGGGGAAGGATTAAACGCAATATGGCGGTCGAAGTAGCTGATGAACAGATGGCAAAAAAGTTTATTGCACAGCCACTGGGTGAAGTCTAAACCCTCTCAAACCGTCGTGTTGCTTGAAATTTTGTGGGTCTTCGACCTCTTACGGGAGAAATGGATATCTGAAGACATAGTCGTCAACCTTAATTTTTTACATGAGAGTTGTCCACCTCGATTCCTCATGCTCAAAATTATTATGAAAATATTTACTTCTTTTTTCTTTTTCTTTTAGAGTTAAGGCCTGAATGAGGCGGGGACTCGGATCACCTCGTTGTTAGATCTGGGTGACGATACCGAGTCTTCCGACCTTATGCTCACGATTTCAAGTTGGAACCCAGTTCAGTTTGGCGCTCGAAAAAATCATGGATGGCATACCAACCTCAAACATTCCCGACCTGAGTGGTCATTGATATTGAAATTGTTGTATTAGTAACCGGACAACAGTGTGATCGATCAAAATACATAATGATCGGTTTCCGGCGCCTACAACTCACCGCTCAGCAGGTGGCCAATAACAACGGACGGTCCTGCTCTTATCATCGACCATCCCCACTCAAAGATGTCCTACTCATACGAACGCAGCAGCAAAACACTCAATGAAGCTTACTACTCTGATTCTGATTCTTCAGATTCATACCGGTAACAACTTTCTTATTTCTTAACAACCACCTGGGTTCGCTCATCCATGACAGTGGTGCAAACGCCAAGGGTTCAAGTTCATCGCGCACCCCGTACTTAGGGGGTCCTTCTTTTGCCAGGGCGGATCCTTCTTACGCCCGGGCAGACCCCGAACAAAACCTGATCGCGAGCCAGCGTTTGCCACCCATGAAGGAAGTGTCATATATGCCGGTTTACCGTCAACCCAACTATAAGGATCGACCTTGTTACTTTCCGAACAATTATTATCAAATACCTTTCGAGGAATCTGAAATTAGACCAGGGACTTTACTTGGAAGGTCGGAGGTGAGTTGTACCCTTACTCCCTCCTCGTGAATTTCCATCCGTTCCGACAAAAATTTCAGGAGGAAATTTACGCCGACCTCGACAGAGTCGTAAATGGTGACCGCAACAGAAGACCTCGGGACGATACTCCATCAATGATGTCTGACCACACTTCACCTTCTCCCTCAACACCAAGTGTTGCTTCTCCTCCCGTCTCTCCTGGTCGAGACCCTTCTCCTCCTCCTCATATCGAGCGACAGGAATATCCTCGGGGCTACTATGGCCATAAAATCCACGATTCCACAGAAAATGCCTTGGTCTTTTCGACAGAACATATGCGCATCGAACCAAGCAGGAGTGTTGCACAGGCAACCCACTACCCTGTGCAAGTTGAATCCACCTTCGCACAGAGAGAAGCATCATCTCTCTACACTACTCAAGCTGAATATTACCCACCGATAACAACGAGGAGCATCCCACAGGCAAAACCGACGCCGAGCCCCTATTCCGTTCACGCTGAGCCCCCTCGCGAATCCATTCGCGCGATTGAACCCTCCAGAAGCATCGCATTAATACCACCTTCAAGCCTGGGTACTGGACGTCAGGCTTGGGTGATCGAATCATCCGGGCGTGTGGCGTCACAGCCGACCCTCCAACCTGCGAATCAGACTGAACATCCCAAGGCGGTTGCAAAACCCCTTGTACGGCTAAGAACTCTTGCTCCAAGGATCATTACGACAAATGCTACGGAAACGCGGACTACGGAAATGCGGACTATGGACACACGGATTATTGAACCCAGAAACACACCCACACATTCTCTGCGGGTAGACAAGGCGAAAGCATTGAACCAGGTAGACACAAGCCGGCTTAATCTGCTGGCAGACTCGGCGCTTGGCAACAACCATAACGACGAAAAAATGGATGAACTTGACGAAGACAATGAAGGTGCTTATCTTCCGGCCGTCAAACGCCAGAAGGCACAGAACCTCGAGAAACCCCCCAGACCACCTCCGCAGAAGAAGAGAGGAAGGTACGAGTGCAAATTGTGCTCTCAAATTTTTACACGGAACTTCGACCTGACGCGGCATGTGCGTACTATCCACGAGGCTCGACCAGAGGGCGATGTTCTGTCACGGACTTGCCCTGCTTGTGGTGAAGTCCAGTCGAGGGATGATTCTCACAAAAGACATATGGTTCTTGTACCTGCCTCCTGCGAGCGACAAGCGAGGATATTAGGAAAGCCTGCTCCTGCTAAACATTCAGATAGTTTCTATGAAATGTGCAGAGCGCGTGTGACTCCAACCGTTTGACTCTCTCATTCTGATTTTATTTTCCATTACACGTTGATATCGTCATGTTCGAAGAACTTATCGGACACCTAAACATACATTCCTTATGACTCGTCATGTTTTCATTCAATACTGGACTTGTGCACGGTCTCAAATGTACATACTACAGTTTGACATCCAAGAATAGATCTTAGGGAATCGGGGAATCTTGTGGATACACGAGCGCATATCTTGAAGTCCTCCGCGGTACTTCGTTGAAGGCTGGTCCTTTCATGGCTGACTTCCAGCGTGCAAGGGTTAGATGGTGAAAGAAAAGTACATTGGACAACATGACATTAGCTAATTAAACAACAAAAGGGATGTAGGTGGATATATGATGCAGGATTTTGGATGCGTGATTGAGACAAAACGGCCAGGCGTCCATTTGGTTATGTTTCCTGGTTTGCGGACCAAGGATAAAGGTTTTATTCGTTCTCGTGTAAATGCCTAATTTAATACAAATTGGTATCATCTCTCTTGCGAAAAGGAAGCCACTTACTGTCCCAAGACCTTGTTCATTTTAAACATGTCGATTTTGTCGACCCCGAAGACGGCTCGCAGGTTCACATCGCACAGGATCTCACGTTTATTTTCAGGGTTCTGGAGCTCGTTTCCTTTTATATACACCCATAGCTGCTTGACCACTTGGGGTCGAGACAGCTTCTCAATCTGAAGGACGGCCGCTAACGGTTCGCTGTGTATGGGGGATCAATGACCAGCAACCTAAGGTAATGAGGCAAAAAAACGATACCTCAAAGCAAACTCCTTCGCAAATCCACCCTTCGCACCAGTGCTGGGTGTGCCATTTGTAGCTGTCGATTTCTTTCTTCGAGTCTTTTTGGTGGTGCCGGCATCGCTATCCTCGTCAGAGTCCACCGTCGCGGCACTTTTCTTTGCTCGGGAACCTTTTTTCCCAGACGCTGTGCTTCCGCGGCCTTTTGCGCCAGTCCTTGTTGAATGACTATTAATTTCGCTGGAGAGTTTCCGAGCCAACTCGGCATCACTGAGCTCCCGTCCATTTTTAGATGCCTTTTTTGATTTCTTTGCTGGAGGAGAGCTCCCCTCTGTAATATCCCCGTCGTCGTCATCGGCAGCATCCTCATCGTCTTCTTGCTTCCGTTTCCGCGACTTCTCTGCGGGAGGTTCCACACCGTCACTGGTTGTGTCTCCGCCCTGGCCCCCGCTTACCTTCTCGAATACAGAGGAAATGACGGCATCAACGTCGTCCCTATTCTCTTTCAAAAACTCGGCGGTTAAGGACGGGTCGAGCTCGAGCAGTTGACGCCTGACGCGCTTTGCACTAATAGTGGACAGATCCGTCCCGGGAGCGGAAAGGATTTGATGAATGTGAGGTTCCAGAGATGCAAAATCGAAGGCCATGGATATCCACCAGGTATATATGGGGAATAATTTAAGATAGTGGGTGTGTGGGGTGGATAATAGTCCAGACTTTCCGTTCCTTTGAATAAGTAATGTCTTACAGTAAACTCGTTCACAATTCAGACCCGGGGTCGTTGCAAAACATACGCAAATACAGTTTTTCCGATCAGCTCTCCTCCCTTCCTCCGTTTACTGCGGTTTATACTCTGTTTTATTCAGGTGTATGTACAGCTTTACCGGAGAATAGCCCATTCATTGCGCGCGGGGTCACCGGGCGGAGGGAAAACGCCGCCATTGCCATTCGCTGCCGGTGGTTGATCACCTCCTTGGCCTTGCTGACGTTGATCCCTCCGCATTCGCTCAACGATACGTGTCCGTATGTAGAGCAAGAGCGAGATAAGAAGGCACAACAGCACCAAGATCATCGTCTCCCCAAACTCATCGATCTCAAGGTCCTCACGGTTGCGCAACGTCCCGTCAAAGTAATCCTCTGGTCCAAAGTCGCTTTCTCGCTCTCGCTCGGCGTCACGGCGATCGCGGGCCCACTGATAAACGTTACACGTCAGTTGGAACCTGGAAATTGATGAATGAACGAAATCCAAACTTGTATTGGATCTTCCTCTTCTCCTCGTCCTCTGTTCACATCTCCTCCGTTCCGGCGTCGGTTAAATTCTTCCTTTGCCTTCCCAAAGTACCAAGGTCCGTCTTCCTCTTCCCGGAAAGTTCGATCTTCGAGATGGGATGCCTCGTCAGTACTTTCCTTCGCCTTGCCTTCGTCTATCTGTCTTCCCGGAGGTGGTTTCACTGAAGCCGTTGTTAACGTATGTCCAATACCTGTCAAATGGACCTACCCATCTCATCCTCGTCGGGACCCCAGATGTTAAGACCTCCAGATCCACCCATTAACGTGTGCCAGAAACTGCGTGCATACAATTTAGCCAGGGACAAAACCACCGGCAGATAAGCCTCTGAATTGGTCTCCAGTGCCAGATCATAGTGTCGTTTGGCGAGATGGAAATCCTAATAGCAGAATAAATTATTAACTCCCGCAGAAAATCTAGGGAGATTGTAAACCTCACCTGAGGAACTCCGATACCATTTTCATACATCCACCCAAGATTCCACATAGCCAAAGCGCTCATCTGGGTATCCGAAGCTGCTTGATAATATTTTGCCGCTTTCTCGAGACGTGTTTGTTCTAGTTCATCTGGGATCCCGAGACCGTGATAATAGTAGTCTCCAACTTTTACCAAGGCATCGATATTGCGTTGTGCAGCAGCACGAATCCACTGGGTGAGTGCCAGACTGGCAGAATCCATGGAAGGAGTTATTGGAGAAAACCTCGTTAAGCGCAGCACACTTTTATCTAGAGACAAGAGCAAACAGATTAGAAGGCATAAAATAGGATAATTTGCAACAGACCTTGATCCAAAACATAAGCTAGGTTATTTTGCGCGATTTCATAACCTCGCTCGGCCGCAACCCACCATTTGAGCATGGCGATATCTTTCCCTGCATCAGCTCCGGTCATCCAGGCGATCTCAGCGTCACGCAAGAGATCTTCCTCCCAGACGCCGCGCTCGGCCACGTGTTTGTAGAATGAGACTGCCATGGCGCACGAGCTCGACGCGACGTGAGCTGGCATCCCTGAATTCGACGCCGAAGCAGAATGAATTTCTGCAAGGTAGTAATATGCCTCGAATGGGGATCCATTGCGGACGGCGGTTTCAAAATAGGTGGTCGCGAGAGCCATTTCGCCACGGTCTCCAGGAATCTTAATCAGTACTTTGTTGAAAGAAATGTGGTCAAAGGAGCTCACAGTAGTGGTATTTCCCGATATTGACCTGAGCCTCGGCTAATTCTTGTCCAGCGGCAGCAGTGAAGTGAGCGAGAGAGAACTTGTTGTCGACCTTGGTTCCAAGCCCATCTCTATATATTATTCCCAGCCCATTATGACACTCTCTGTCTCCGAACTCGGCTCCTCGCTCAAACCACGCCTTCGCCATCACATAATCGGTCTTGACGCCTTCTCCCCGCAGATACATACGACCAAGGTATGCGGCCGAAAGCGCCGCATGTCCTGTAGGTTTATGTTCATCTTTGCTTTGGGCAGAATTGGGTGGGTCATGCGGCCAAACTTGTCGCGCGATTAATAGGAAGTACCGGCGTGCCGATTTGAAGTTGCGTGGGATTGCACCAACGCCTTCGCTTCCAGAGGCGATACCACCAGGGGATGCATATATACTGCCTTGGTAGAATATTTTGCCGAGGCGATAGGCGAAATCAATCTCGCCGCGCTCGGCATTGAACTATTGGACAAGTATGAATTTGGTGTTGGAAACAGGAAGAGATGACATACGAGGTAATATTCCAGGACATCCTCCCACGTTTCTCCTGCAGCTCTAGCAACACCTGCTTTGATAGCAGGCCTGTGGGTATTCAATCCTGTAGAAGCGACGCTAGCTCCTGGACCATAAATGCCTCCCGCCAAGTCTGACAGACGTGTCGCTGTCTGAGGCAAAGTACGGCCGCCAGGAGGTCCAGAAATGAATTTGTTCATAGCTTACGTCAACACGAGTACATATTTTAGTCGAAGCAGGCAATGAATCATGGCGAAACATACCCTGTTCAGCTGCGCTCCCGTACCAAGCCAATGCACGTTCGCAGCTTTCTGAGGTGCCAATACCCGTCCAGTAGCGGTAGGCCAGGGCCATTTGAGCACCTTTATCACCACCATTTGCAGCAAATGTTGAATACAATTGGGCCTTGCCTTGATCCACTGACGTGACTCCTTTGTATCCCGTGGCGTGGAAGAAGGATAAGTAAGCCTGCGATGTTGCATTTCCAGTCCGTGACGCGTGCGTAGACAGGGAATGGTATGCTAATTCTGGGTCGATGTTAAAGTGTGTTGTCGGAGGAAACTGCAATATGAAAAGGTGAGGAAATTCGATGCAACGTAAGGGCGATCAGTCGCACCAGAGAGACCTGTGCCAAAGTAAACAATGCATCCAAGTTACCCAATTCCGCTGAATGTTGCAAAAGATCAACAACTTTTATTGCCTTTCCTCTCAACTCTTCGTCCTTTTTCTTCGGTCCCAATCCGAGGGACTCTTGATTAAAAACACTGGAAACGCGAGTAAAAGAGGTGTGGAGCTTGAGAAGGATGCGGACGACGCTGCCGATAGGGCCTTGGCCATGTAGGTTGGGAAGAAAGGAAGAGAATATTGACTTTGATTGCCCAACTCCTCCCGCAAGGGCAGGGTCAAATGTATGTTGCGGCGGATGAGCTCTAAGGGTTGTCAGAGTTGACATTGCTTGCTTGTACGCGCGGGCGGCTGCATGAGGATATCAGTGAAAGAACCATGAGAAGAACTATTATATGGACCTTCTGCAGCTTGGTCTAGCTCATGCTGCGAGGGTGTTAATACCTGTGAAATGATTTCAAAAGGTTATAACAGAGAGGAAACGACGACTTTTACTGACAGGTGGCTGATTGGTTATAATCGCGGTATTGTCTGAGGGTGTCGGTTGCAGACCAGAAGTTGTTTCATCTCCAACGGCCTGCAACAGAGGTCAATTATCTTGGATTCAAAAAGTGGTGCAAGACGCCATACATAGGGAGTTCGTAGGTATGAATCCGGAGTGGGTGTATCTTGTGCCGAGGAGATGGAAGTCGTAAATGCAATGAGGCCAAAAGCTAGCCAGGTGGCCTTCCGGGAGCTGAGCTTGTTTCCGGATTTCATTTTGTGTTGAATTGGGAGGTCAAAGAAAAGTCAGTGTCGCCACATCGCGCTCGTCGGACGGGTAGCAGTACTAGAATTACAGCGCATGCGGCACGACACGCCAAATCCACGTCAATAATCACGTGATTGGATGTGATCTACGGAATTTCGTGTACCAGCCAACCTTTTCGACCCGTTCTTGTTCCCGCCAGTCTTATGAATCCAGTCTATGATGAACTACCAACGGCGGTACTCTGCTTCTCATGAGGGGATTTCGAATGAGCCTGGCACTTGTCGTGGCCGATCATGTTAAGATCGAGGTCAGCCTCTGGTCAGCCACATTTCCTTGTGAGGACATGCCGAGGAGACGGCCAGCCACCTTCCCCAGAGTATAAAGGGCGGGGGAACATACAAACGATCCCCATTCCTTGGTTGCTCCTTCCACCAAGTGGATCGTCTCCTTTCTCTGGCCTGTGTTATCTCCTTTGCTCTCGCGATGGACGCTGGGTCGGCCTTCGTCTCGCTGTTATCCTACCTACCCCTAACATCAACGAGAACGCTTGTACAACATCCCCCATATATCTTATATCAAGGCAGGAGTGTATGGCGAGTTACCCGTATGTGTTTTATCCTTGCCCCTTCTACTCTATACTCAGTCTTCTAGGTCGCGTTGTGCGGCGGCCTCGTCGTGCCATAACCACTTGGCGTCCTTTACAGGATGAAGATCAAATTAAATACCCCAGATCACCCCCCTCCACCTCCATACGCTGCTTCCGTGTTCCCTGAGAAAAATAGTATGGGCGATATTATTCCTCATACCCAATCAACGGTACGTGTCCTTCTCTCTAAGGCGTGGTCCTATCTCTCATATATTTCTCAGCATGCGCTAGGCAAGGGCCCTTGCCTCAGCCATGGTCTATGAAAAAAAAAATGTCAAGGACGCGAAGAGCTGGACGTAAAACGACCTCAATGGTCGTCGTCGAGCCCCACCCGAGAACGCTCATGGTACGCATCTCACTTCTTCCATTTTACGCTAGGTCCCTGATTTTATCCCTAGGCGGTGTCGATAAAATGATAAAAAAACCCAAGCACATTCTCAAGAATCCCATCTCCGCCAAAAAAAAAAAATCCGAAATACATTCCCCTCATACTTTTCATCTCATCGTCTCGCCACAGCCAACAACGACGATACAACCACTCTCACACCCTCTCATCCCCTGACCTTGTCGCCGCACATACAAGTGCTACAACTATGGCCCAGGTCACCATCCGCTGGCAGTTTATGTCTTTGACATCACGATCTTCAACTCGCTCGGAGTTGCCGCCTTTGTCCTAGGACGCAGCTCGTATCCTTTCCCCTCCGTTTCCTATCTCGCCTTTTCCCTTATTACACCACTCCCTGATTCCTACCCCACCGCCTCGTCACCGTGCACACTACGTTACAGCTATGGTCGACGCCAATGTTCCATCAATTCAGAACTCCAAATTCCTTAACATCATTCTCAGCCTACATGCCATCCAACACTTTTTTTCAAAAAAAATCTCGGTTCTGCTCGGTCACCTCATCTCTCTAGAAATCGACCCATCTTATTACCCCGTCTCTTTTCCTCCTTTTATCTCCTTTCCTCTTGCCTCAACCTATCCCACCCTTCACGGACGTCGCCAAGAGCTATAGCTATGTCGATCGACCTCACCATGGCCCCGTTCCTTCCTCCCAGGATTCATAATTCACCTCACATCTCTCATCGCCCCCGTCCTATCCCACCTTTCTCTCGCCGTCGCGAGCCAACCTATGACCGACGCCGTTTTCACCGCGAGCCCTTTTCTCTTTCTCTTTCTTTTCAATCCATGCCCCTCACAATCCGATTTCTTCCCCCACGTGCCTTCCCCTGACGTTGGCCCATCATCACCTCTCGGCCCGGTTCATTCTCTCGAGTCTTTACCACAACCTACTCCAGCACTCTTACATTTTCTCAGATACCACCGACTCCTAGATCTTGGGCACATACACTACTATCCCACACTCTTTTGTTCTTGGCCTTCACCTTTCCACATCCTATTCCCCCGTTCTCTGCTTCCGATTCCTCTTTCCCTTTTTTTATACCCTTTTTGTGAACTTTCAACCATTTTATCTTATCATCAAGAGGCTTTCTCCTCTCTATACCCCCATTTCTTTCTTTCTTTCTCCAACATTTTATTTTACTTCCAAGAGGCTTTCTCCTCTCGATACCCCCTTTACTTCTTCACTTTCAATTTCTTCCAGTGTTCGCCGTTTTACATTTTATATTCAAGAGGCTTTCTCCTCTTTATACCCCCCTTTCCTTCATTCATTTTTCAACTTCTTCAGCGTCCGTCTTTTATCTTTTATATTCAAGAGGCTTTCTCCTCTCTATACCCCCTTTTTTCTCTGCCCTTTCAATTTCTTCCAGTGTCCGTCTTTTCACATTTTATATTCAAGAGGCTTTCTCCTCTCTATACCCCCCTTTTTTTCTACCCTTTCAACTTCTTCCAGTGTCCGTCTTTTCACATTTTATATTCAAGAGGCTTTCTCCTCTCTATACCCCCTTTTTTTCTACCCTTGTCCGTCTTTTCACATTTTAGATCCAAGAGGCTTTCTCCTCTCTATACCCCCCTTTTTTTCTACCCCTTCAACTTCTTCCATTGTCCGTCTTTTCACATTTTAGATCCAAGAGGCTTTCTCCTCTTTATACCCCCCTTTCTTTCAATATCTCGTTTCAACTTCTTCAAACTCTCCTCTTTTCCTTCCTTCCCCGACTCCTTCGGCATTCATAAAATTCAAAACCCTATTTATTTCATTAGTGCACAGCCTATCCCACATACCAGCCGATTGCATTCGGTTACTTCACACTCCTTTACATTATGCTCCTTACATTACACCACGCTCCTTAACACATTTCCAATTTACATTTATTATTATTCACGGGACTTAAATTCAAATTTGAGTGTCCGAAATAAGTGATGTGTTATATTTTCGTAGACCAATTTATAAGCCGCCGTACAAAGGGGCTAGTTGTAGAGGCATCCTTTGCCTTGATTTTTTCCAAGATAGCTGTTCGATTCTCGGCTGGAATAATTCCAAGGGTGATTCTCAAATACATCCAAAGGGATTCGTGAGATGGGAAGGCGGTCACAAGGGATAGCGATTGTTCAGCGAGCGCCGACGAGGTCAAATTCTTCGCAGAATCCGGTACGAGTATCCCTGAATGCAGAAGTTGCTCGATGAGCTTCTGAATTTGGCAGAGTTGATGCATGGCAGAATAGTCGGAAACATTGAGTTCCACCCAACCCCGCAAGCGTGTGCTTTCCGCGATGATAACGTCAAGGAAATCCTGTCGCCTTCCGGCCAAAGGCTCAGGCTCATCCGAGTCAGTTGTCGGCGAATGAAAATAGACCAAAGCATGGCAGACATTGATGATGAAATGCCAGTGCGCCCACGCGTGGTAGTTGCGCGGATAGGTTTGGCAGGTGTGTTGAATGACGCTTAGCTCGTGCTGAATGGCTGCCGGGGGGATCTTTGGAAAGGTTTGCCTCTCTTCTGGGGTTGACCAGTGTTCTACACATGGTGGAATCGTGGACAACTCTGAACCCATTACGCCGTATAGTTCCCCGAAACACCAGCGCCGGTGGTCCCAGATGATGGATTGCTTCGCGCATTCAGTCAAACCACGCAATAAGAGCTCCGTGAAAGTGAGTTCCTTCTCTGGGTCAAGATGGCCGTCGCGTATCAGCCGCTTTCGGGAGTTGAGGGCGGTCTGGTGTGCGGGGTTGAGGAGGAGGATACAGCTCGTTGCGGCAGTTATTTCACGTATATTTGAGGAACGACGCCAAGGGACGCTGGAAGTTGTTGCAAGGTAGAGAGCACAGAGGATTTTCTTCGGGATCCCTAAATTTCCTTCTACGAAAAGAAATGGGAAGTCCTGGGATGGATTCGGAGCGTCAGATGGGACCTCGGTTGATTCCCAATCTTTGAGTCCTCCTGGCAAAATTTCGATCGATGTTCTAAGGAGCAGCACCCATCGATTGATAACTTATTAACTGTACGCATTCCAGATATTTTGGGACATACAATGGGTCCTGCAGGATGTCAGATAGCTTGTAAACAAGTTTCGTCCATTCAGACATCTTTCATACACCTGACTGGAAGCGGATGGGTGGATGAAAAATCATGAAATACCAGTGTCGAGTACTATTTGTCACTGCTTCCTTGAAAGATTACCAGTTACATACCGGTTACATACGGGCCGTCGGGTCATTTCCTAGCATTTCCTCAGATTTCCTCTCGTTCCGCGCTAGTTTATGCTGTCCTATGGTTTTGGAAGACTAAGGTTATCCAGAGGACCACATATTCACCTACGGCGCTTCTCTTCTCCATTCGTCCATAGGTATCGACATAGTAGGCTCGTCAGGATGACCCCGAAACCTATGAATTTCAATGACGGACCTTTGGTGTGGATTGACTGCGAGATGACAGGCCTTGACCCACAGAAAGACAAGATCTTAGAAATAGCGGTGCGATTCGAATGTGTTACATTTGTTCATGTCATTCGTTCTGACTTGAAAGCTAGGTGCTAATAACCAACGGGAATCTGGAGCTCGTGGATGCCGGGATTGAATATATTATCAAGACGGACAAGAAACATCTGGATGGGTTAGCCCTCAAATTTACTACTGGGCGAATAATACACTAATACTTTGAGATGGAATAGAATGGATGAATGGTGCACAAACCAACATGGAAAAGTGCGTAACGCCTCGCGATCCCCCAACATTCTTTCCTAAAAAATGTTTTAACCAGTCAGGATTGACCAAAGCATGCCTTGAATCTTCTTATACCTTGGAATATGTGTCCAAAACGGTGCTCGACTATATCAAGAAATGGGTTCCAGAATCCAGAGTTGGAGTTTTGGCAGGAAGCTCTGTTCATGTCGACAGAATGTTCCTCGCTGCAGAAATGCCTGATGTTGTGGATTACCTTCATTATCGGTGAGCCTGTTCGTCGTTTATATTTTGTGTGAAGCAACTCAACTGCCTTGTAGTATTGTTGGTGTGTCGATTTAAATATTTCATGAAACACTAGTCAGTTAACTGGTCATAGATGTTTCCTCGATCAAGGTATGAAAGTTTCTTTCACTGCTGATTTTACGGAAAAGTAAATATTTGAATAGGAAATATCGCGTCGCTGGTTTGCTCAACGAGGTATTCCTCCAAAGACATATGAAAGCAATCATCGGTGCGTCTGAAGAACTGTTTCTTGGAATCCATGTCATTGATTGTTCCCCAGTGCTCTAGATGATATCCATGGCTCAATCAAAGGTGAGGAGGCTATGTGCCTACTCGGCTCGGTGACGCTCATATAGTCAAATATTCTTAGAACTCCGATGGTATCGAGAAAACATTTTCCGTTCTCCGTCTCTGACCCCTTCGCCGAACCATACAAGGACGCTTTCAGGCTCTCCCTCTTCGTAAACAGCACAGCGAGGTGTTCTTCGGAATTCGCTGGTGGAACTTTGGTCCACTTGGAAGCTGCGCTGGGTGAAGCCAAATTTTGAATAAAAATCATGTTTCTCATTTGTGAATAATATGGACACATAAATTGCGGGTATGGGGCGCATGTTGAGGTTAAAGATTAAAAATCCCAAAGTGTGCCCTGTGCGAGAGCCAGAATCAGAAAAAGAGTGCACAAAAGTGGGTTACTGAAGTCTGACTCACAAAGGCTGGAATCGAAGCCTCCTTGCAGCCCTCCATCATTTCGCGATTCCCCTGAAAATTAGATGTGATGACAACGACCTCAGCACCCCATGAGTGGTATGCCTCTTTGATCAGCTTCATCGCGTCTGGTCGCCCGCCTACATAAACAGGTAAAAGGCTGTTGTATGGGCTTGCATGCAAAAGAAAAGACAAACCTCTCGCTTTGGAGTCCCAGAGAGTGACTCGCTCTGGTCCCAGTTTCGTTTTGATAAGACCCGAAATCGTTGGCCCAAAGGTCTTTTCTTGATCTGAGCCAATCCAAATCAGATACCTGGTTTATAGGAATGCGCACTCCTAAAGATTGGATTTTGTCAGACAGAGGCGTAACTCACCAGTCAGGACTCTGCAAAAAAAATTAACAATTACGAATTTAACAGACAACTTTGGAAATAATCATACCTGTAAACACGTCGAGAGCGCGGCACCGAGACCTGTTCCGGTACAAACTCGGATTCCGCGCCTATACAGGGTAGAAGTATTAGACACTCCGGCGAACTGCAGAGTCATTAAATTAATTTCTATGTAAAGCGGATACGAACAGAATTACCTTTAACTGGCGTGTCCAAAGGTGAGTAGGAGGGTTTTCAGCCAGTGACCGAGTAAAGTCGCCCTGGACTCCGCAAATAAGATAGTGCTCTTTGGCATGGACTCCTTCGCTGAAGTACTGAGTCAGTAAACGCTGATTCAGACTCCGAGTATTCCAATGACATACGATACAATTCCAAAGGCGTGGTACTCCATAATGGGACCTCGGCTAATTCTCGCCAGCAGACCTTGCTGCATGCCATGTTCAAATCGAATAATAGCCACTTTCGGTGATGGCTGCGCCCTATATGTAAGGTCAATTGCCCTGAACAAATGAGAAAGGGACTTGCAATCTCAACATCGACTTTGACCTCGCGAATCGTAAACAAGGGAATTGCAACACTTGAAATTAAAGGAAGATAAGTCGAGATGAAGATCATCGAGGCCATTGGACACCTTACAATATGGTCATCCCAAAAGCAAACCAAAAGTCCTGTTGTTTGAGGATATGTAGACTGTCTGGGTTCCATGTGCGGGTTTCAAGATCATAGTTGTCGCCGAGAACAACAAATGCCCAAGCTAACACGAATTTAGTTAAAACTTTCTACTCTTTAAAGGTATAAAAAAAGCCACTTGAAAGTAGGCCCAACCTGAAGAGTGAGTACATTAGATTAGAATCAAAGATGAAAATGGTTCCATGTCTTTACCACCCCATAAACCGATGGTGTCGTTCAAAAACGCTGAACTTGGAATGTCAGTGTAACTAAACATTAAAAACAAAGGGTGACTGACTTGTGGTGGGTATTTCGAACCCATGGGAAGGCTGACGCGATGGTGATACCAACGATTACGTTTGTTAAAACACCAATGACCAGCAACACATCATAATTATTCCTATTATGGATGAGCAGTGTGGCAACTCTGAAAATCAACCAAAGGAATCCAGATGTCGCGCATCCTGAATGTATACCGCCAAGATGTTGGAGAACCGAAGTGCATCCCAATCGAAATGAGAGAGGAGTCCACTATGCCGACGTAAAATTAAGAATGGCAGGAAGATATGATGTGCTTACCTTGGCAAAAAGGGTGTTCACAAGTAGATATAAAAATCGGCCAAATAATTCATTGCGCATAAGAATGGCAACCAGAAGGTTACCCAGAACGAATGCGCCAGTATATCTTTGTGGGTATTTCCAAATATTGAAGATAGCCAGGGTGATGCCTACTAAATTCAGAGCCATAACAGACAAGAAGAATTTTCTGGGCGCCTAAGCGTCAGCGGGATCCAGAATCAATTAATTCCAATCTTCCACTAACCGATATGTAGTTGAAATCGTATCCACCGACTGGCTCTCTTCTGCATCCGCTTCCTCGGTGGTGGTAGATGAATGGAGATCTCTTGCAATGTCCCCTTAGGCAATGGCCGGGGCTTCTTCAGCTTAACTGTGATCTGTGGGGCGGGCATTGGAGCCAATGTTTGCGTCGCATTGTGTGATGCCACCAGGCGCCCGACCCGGAGTGCGATTTCTACAGGATCTTCCGGTGTCACCCTGGGCACTGGCCGGGGCTTCTTCAACTTAACAGAGGCGGGCATTGAAGATAACGGTTGCCTCGTGTTGTGTGATCGCGTTGGGCGCACGAACCGGAGTGCGACCGTCTCTACTGGATAGGTTCTCTCCTGATCCACAACTCCCTTCTCCGCATCGTCAATCGGTGATAGCAAGGGCATTCTGAAGGCACAGGCAGGGTGGAAGGAATGTCAGTTTGACAGACCCTCGACCCCCCCAACGAGAAATAGCCCTTGTGGTTAGGCATGCAGCCTCCGCCCAACCCAAAGTCTGGCAAAATCGCTCAGTCTATGACATGCAGAAAATTCCCTGAAGTGGATGAGTGAAACTGTTCAACCGAAGTGATGGGGGGCCTGCCCAGCTCCGCGTGGTATAACGCACCACGACCGCGATGGTGGATACTGCCTGCACGCCAACAACGACAACAAGAGTTTCTTCCACGATGACATCGTTAAGTCAACCAATCAACCAAGAGGTTCTGATCCCTGTCCAGGGCAACCGCCGAAGGTAGCCTCAGATGAAGAGATGAAGGGCATGTAGCCAGCCAGACAGGCGCAATAAATATCGATTTCCTTGTCGTGTGCAGTGTTCCCCACACAATTCATGGACGGCAGAAACCAATCGGGGGGGCATCGTTCACGGTTGGAGGCGCTTTTGGAGTACGCACGTTTGACATTTATACATGCCCAGATCTTGACATGTCGCGTCGTGACCTTGCACGAAGAGCGTGACAGTCTATTATCTACCTCTAAGATGTCGATTTTTACTCCAACCCAACTTCAACCCCTACACGCCCGGCTCTATAAATGAAGAAGGGGGAATTCCCATCAAGAAATGAAACGCGAGCATGATCCCAGTGAATCGGCCTCTAGTGAAGCCAACGCTCCCAAGAAGGAGCACAGCTCTACACCACAAGCCTCGCACCTGGCACTTGGCGCGAACATGTATCGAAATATGATGTTGCTAGTTGGTATTCGTGAATTTTTCGAGAGGGCGTTGGCCAACCGGACCTGGGTGGTAGCATTCATCGCCAAGCTACGCCCAAATTTGTCAGGGGAATCGTTTGATTTCATATTGAAGAGGTGCAAGCGGCCTTGGTAAAGTGCAAAATAGAGCATTCCTTGTCGCCGCTTTTGCAGGTTATGCCAGGTGAGTTGACCACACGCATCTGCCTAATTCTTTCTCACTGCTTGCCTAGATTTTTGGGGCCAGGAGTTGCTGCCACCCAAACCAGTCGATGGTCTTCAAAAGCTGTCCAGTGAGTTCCATCTTGCTCGACTTGTCGATTTTCACAAACTTACGTTTCTTTTCAGGGGAAGGTAATGCATCTTCGCCTTTAAAGTTACGGTACATTCATTTACATCCAAAATCTCACTAGCTGTACGAAGCTAGGAGGTGCCCTACAGGCAAGACAGGCACTTGAAGATACTGGGAGAAATTGATACCCTACGAGGAAACACTGCCTATAGCAACAGTGCGACCATACTACAATCCTCTGGCTATAGAAAATCGCGCTTGGTTGATGCTATGGCGAATGAGGTATTTACCATCCCGCTCAACGTCAGAAACCCTGCAGAGGACAAGAATGGCAGTTAGTATTGCTCATGCTTCGTCTCAATTATTGAATAGTTTGATCTTCAGATATCGCTTTTCCGCCCTCGGACAAACAAATTTATAATTTGTTCCAGTCCATGCACCTCTCGCCCCTGCACTGCCATCATTTCTTTACTGCACTGTTTGAATCGGTAGAGAAGGAACTTCCTGGTTCACCAATCATCAGCAGCCAAACCCTATTTTCAGATTGGAGGGTGCATCATTTACAACCCGATGTTCGTTCAAACCTCTATCGTTGTGTAGTTGCTCTGTTCTGGGTATGTTGCCTTGCACCTCTTCTGGCATTAGCTGAATGCGGACTCTAGCATTTCTGCGATACATTAATGCTGAATTTGCCTTTAAGAATGCACATACAAAGCCGAAAAGCCTTTTAACCTGAATACCCAATCCTCAGCGACGAATCACACTTTGACCCAACGGACCTATGCACTTGGTAAACTAGAGAAGACCCTTTACGACTATCTTATTTCTGCCTTTGACGATTATGCCACTGAGCGGGTCTTTCTCATCGCTCTATCGATAGACTTTAAAAATGGATGCTTTGGCTCCTTCTGCCGCGCAGAGTCGGTCTGCCCGTAATCGTAAGGCCAGCCAGGTGCTCATCGCGCCATTTACGGAGGTGCCTTTCGACCTAATACTGGATATTATCCAACCCGATGTATACACAGCGAGAGAGGTGGCCTCGTTGACGTTCATGGCCAAATTCGGAAGACCCTTGCAAGTAACTTT
>Ga0307517_10005239_pt1 | contig 19609 bp, 15 predicted proteins | sample 23_EM_MG_FD_194515 | JGI IMG/M metagenome (GOLD analysis project Ga0307517, IMG submission 194515) | Populus trichocarpa ectomycorrhiza microbial communities from riparian zone in the Pacific Northwest, United States - 23_EM | ecosystem: Host-associated > Plants > Roots > Unclassified | place... | reverse complement strand
GTCAGCTGTGTCAGCCGCGCCAGGATATAAGCTCCTACCGCCATCACCAGGTCCCGGACCGCCACATCGAAATAATGGCCGCCGAAGATCAGCTGCAGCGCGATACAGACGAGCCAGGCCATGACGATATAGGCTCCCAGCAGCGGGCGCACCAGGACGATGATGCCGGCGAGGATCTCGATGACCCCTACTATTTTCATAAAGACCAGTGCGTCCACGGGCAGGAGGTTGCGTGTAGTCTGGCTAAGGTAATCAGGCCAGTTGGTGAGCAGGTTGGTGAATTTATCCAGTCCGGCAACGACGGGAACGATGCCATAGGTGAGCCGGGAGATGTTCTGCAATTGTTTGAGCGGGGTCATAAAATGTGTTTTGATGTATTGGTTAGATTTTCTACTTTCCAAAAGGTTACAAATTATTTCCCGCGAATATTTTGTAACCTTTACGGCTTTATGTTATCCAATGATCATAAGTAATGAAGAAGGTGATCGAACAATTTTGTGAAATTCCCGATACGGTGTTGATCCGCAGGATACTGGACGGAGAGCGGGAGCTGTATGAATGGATCATCCGCCGCTACAACCAGCGGCTGTTCCGTGTGGGTATGTCCATCCTGGGGCAGCATGCGGAAACGGAGGATGCCATGCAAAATGCCTATATCAAGGCCTACGAGCACCTGGCCAGCTTCGGGAACCGCAGTTCTTTCGCCACCTGGCTTACCAGGATCATGCTGAACGAATGCCTGGCCCAGAAAAAAAGAATGCAGCGATTTATCGGATCAATGGAAAAGCATACAGAAAATAGCGACCAGCAGGCAACACCCGCCCATGCATTAATGAATAAAGAGCTCAGCGGGGTATTGGAGGATGCCATTGCGCAATTGCCGGAGAAATACCGGCTTGTATTCGTATTAAGAGAGATCGAGGAGTTTTCCGTCAAAGAGACCTGCGAAACCCTGGACCTGGAAGAGTCGAATGTGAAGGTCCGCCTGAACAGGGCAAAGACCATGCTGAAGGAGCAATTGAATGGTTATATGAAGGATCACGTATATGCTTTCCATCTGAGCCGCTGCGACCAGATGACCAGCTCCGTCCTGGCACGATTAGAGATCTCCTGAAGATCACCCCGCCCGGGGAATGTCCTGTCACCGCGGCGCTGCCGATCACCGCGTCGGCCTTACCGAAAAATATTTCCCGCGTCCTGTCCCATTCCCCCCTGCCGGATTGTTATGAATAGTTCGAAGGCAAATTCATATATTCATTAACAGGAAAATCAACGCAACATGGACGAATTCTTAATTCTAATGCGCCTGGACCTTATTACCAGGGAAGCCCAACCGTCTCCGGAGCAAATGCAGGTGTATATGCAGCAATACCATGACTGGGTGGGTGGAATTGCGGCCCGGAATCAATTCGTGGGCGGCACGTCCCTTTCCTTCGAGGGCAAGGTGATCCGGCATGACCATGTGATAATGGACGGGCCTTATGCCGAAACGAAGGAGTCCCTCGCCGGCTTTGTCATTATAAAGGCAAAGGACCTGGAGGAAGCCGCCGGTTTCGCGAAGGACTGCCCTATCCTCGCGGGCGCAGGCAACAGCGTGGAAGTGAGAAAGATCACGGGCGGCCATCAAAAGCCGGGAGCGTAATACTTAGCTGCTATCGCCATGCATAACGATGAGCTCATACCGCATTTATTCAGGATCGAATACCGGAAGATCGTTGCCGTCCTTTGCAAGAGCTTTGGGTTCGAACAGCTGGAAAATGCGGAGGACATCGCCAGTGAGACATTCCTGACGGCGGCGCAGAACTGGGGCCTGCACGGCATCCCGCCCAACCCCCCGGCCTGGCTCTACCAGGTCGCCAGGAATAAGGCCATCAATTTCCTTCAACGCGACAGGCTCTTCCGGGATAAGATCGCCCCGGACCTGAAGAAGGAATTACCGGCCGCGGGATCAGCAGAACCGGACATCGACCTGTCCCCGCAAAACATCCGGGACAGCCAGCTACAGATGATGTTCGCCATTTGCCATCCCTGTCTTCCGCCGGAAGCCCAGATCGGGCTGTCGTTACGCATCCTTTGCGGTTTTGGCATCGAAGAGATCGCGGATGCCTTCCTCAGCAATAAGGAAACGATCAACAAGCGGCTCTTCCGCGCCAAAGAGAAACTCCGCGCGGAGAAGATCCCGATCGAGCTGCCGGGCGCGGCGGAGATCGATCAGCGGCTGGCGCCCGTGCTGGCGACCATTTACCTGCTGTTCAACGAAGGCTACTATTCCATCAGCCAGGATAAGACCCTGCGGAAGGAGCTTTGCCTGGAAGCGATCCGTCTATGCACGATGCTGGTGGAAAATGCGAAGACCAATAAACCTGCCGTCAACGCGCTGCTGGCCCTCATGTGTTTCCATGCCTCCCGGTTCGAAGCCCGCCTGGACAAGAACGGTGAGCTCATCTTATATGATGAGCAGGACACCCGTCTCTGGGATGCCGACCTGATCAGCAAGGGGGGATTTTTCCTGCATCGTTCCGCCACCGGAGATCAATTATCAAAATATCACCTGGAAGCCGGCATTGCTTATTGGAATACGCAAAAGGCCGATGAGCCCGGGAAATGGGAAAGGATCCTACAGCTCTATAATGAATTGCTGCAGTTGGAGTATTCACCGGTCGCGGCCCTGAACAGGACCTATGCGCTGTCCAAAGCGAGGGGAAAGGCCGCCGCCATCAAAGAAGCGGAGAAGCTGGAACTGACGGATCATCATTTTTATTTCATGCTGCTGGGAGAGTTGTACAAGGATGTGGATGCAGAAAAGGCCCGGGGCTATTTCGAAAAAGCGCTTTCCCTGGCCAGGACGGAACCCGACCGGCAGGCTATCCGGAAGAAGCTCAGCGAACTCTTCTAATTCTTTTTCACGGGCCGGGCGTCCCTCTTAGCAGGCGCTTTTGCCGGGGCCTTCGGCTTGATGGTCTCCTGTTTGACGAGAGCGGGAGGATGTTCGCTGGTATAGCTTCCGCCATGTTTCAGCACGACGCGGCCCTTATCCTTTGTCCAGAAGTGCAGGGGTGCGGAGGTATTGTTCTGTCCCGGGTAATAACTAACGCTGAAGCGCACATCAGAGCCACGGCTATTTTGATCTCCGCCCACCGTGCCGATGGGCGTGCCGGCCTCCACCATCTGACCCGGCTTTACCAGGGCCCCATCCTTCTTTACCACGCCGTATTGCGCGAAGGAACAATCGCTGTGCATGATCTCGATATAATTCCAGCTATCGGTGACGCTGGCGCCGGCGTCATTTTCCGCGTTGTCGACGCTCACCGCCGTGACGATGCCTCTCCTTGCCGAATAGATAATATCCCCCTGGGACATTTTCAGGCGGATGGCATAGCCGCTGTCCTGGCCCGCCGAGCCTCCACCCCCACCCGACCGGTTCTCGATACGGTAGGCCTGCGCTTCTTTTCCGGGCGCGATGGGAAGCAGATAGGTGAAATCGGGATTGACGACCGGCGTCATGCATCCTTTCCGGTAGCTGCTGCCGTATCGCATCTGTATGTCCTTGCCTTTGTCTTCCGTGGAGACGGTGAACAGTTTGTTGATACCGGGCTTCACTTCGGCCTCGAAGGGCAGGGCGTGATCGGATCTCCCATTCTCCAGGGTCGAGAAATTCACTTTCAGCACATAGGTGCAGAATGCTTTGTTATTGCAGGAAAAGACATAATTGCCTTTCTGGTCGATGGCATAGCTCACGTCGATGACCTTCTGTGCAATAAGGCAGAGAGGCGCCGTGGAGAGGAGGAAAAAAAAGGCCCGGCGATACAGATTTTTCATTGCTTTCTTTTATAAGTCGAATGTACAACCAATTCCGTGGATTTGATAAGCCAGTAAGGGCCTCAATTTCATCGGGTTAGGCGAGGCGAACTACAATGGTAAAAAACTATCCCCAAAGCCTTGTTTTGCTAATATTTTTAGTATTTTTGTGCGGCCCTACTCCCTTTTTTAACCATCTCCCGAACAGCTAAAATGCAAAAAATGAATAACCGGGTAGAAGCAAGTGCGTATAAAGGATGTACAACAGGACGGAAAGTGATTTATAAAGGGACAAGTTGGGCTTATTACGATTTCGATTTATATAATTTCTTTTCTTTGAATATGGGACACCGAGATCCACGTTATGACCTTATCAAACCTATGCTCTCCGAAGGAAAGATCTTTTCTTTCAACGATATTTTCAAGTTCATTCCCAAAACGGTCGTGGCAAGGGATCTCGGAAAAAAAGTAGATCGGTTCACCGCGTTGATGAACCGGGTAGAGGCTTTTACTTTAGCGGAGCTGTTCATTATCGCCAATTATTGCGGATTAAATGAAGCGCAGATACTCAAGCTGGCGGAGAACGAATATATTATACACAAGAATAGGAATTTTTAGCTCGAACCCGTCCTTCTGAAATACCATAACCATTGCCGGTAACGGCACTTATCCTGGCTCAGCACCCTCGTCGGGAGGCCGACAGAACTGACAACCTTCGCTGTGGCTGTCTCAAGCAATTGAGACAGCCTTTTTTTATTTTACTTCCTGCGAAGTGCGGTAGGCCGTGCCTTTGAAGAATGCGACCAGTTCGCCTTTCTCATTGGTGGTACGGATATCGTAGAGGCCTGTCTTGTTGCCCAGGTAGAGTTCCGTCGCCTCGACGGTCAGCGTTTCCCCTTCTTTTGCCGGCCGGGTGAAGGTGATGGAGACATCGAGGGCTACGGTAATGCGGCCATGAGAATTGCAGGCAAAGGCAAAAGCGCTGTCGGATGCGGAGAACAGGATACCTCCGTGGATATTGGAAAACCCGTTGAGCATCTCGTCCTTCACCTTATAGTGCAGGCGGCAATAGCCAGTCCGGACCTCGTCTACTTCCAGTCCCAGCCATTTTGTGAATTTGTCGTTCCGGAGCATGATCTCCAGGACTTCCAGGGGTGAGCTATTTGTTTGTTTTTCCATGACTGCTATTTAACTGACGGATCGTGTAGCGTCCGTTCGCGTTCATATAAATATACAGTTTTATAAAGCGAGTTCCCTTAATTTTGGCCCTCGAAAAATATTCATTCACCACCCCCGAACAACAATGATCCCATGCCAGATACCAGGAGAGGTTTTATTCAACGGCTGACGAGCTGGACCCTTGCCGGATCGATCGCCGCGCCCGCCATCGCCCAGGGCTCTTTCGTAAGGAGGCTGCCGGGAAAAGGGATCAAAGCCCTGGCCTTCGACGCCTTCCCCATCTTCGACCCAAGGCCCATCGCGGGATTAGCGGAAGAATTATTTCCCGGCAAAGGTCCGGAGCTGACCAACCTGTGGAGAACACGGCAATTCGAATACCAGTGGCTGCGCGCCCTGTCCGATCGCTACCAGGATTTCTGGAGGGTGACCGGGGATGCGCTGACCTTTGCGGCTGCCACGATGAAGTTAGACCTCACCGAAGAGAAGCGTACAAAATTAATGGATGCCCATCTGAAGCTTAAGGTCTGGCCGGATGTGCCGGCAGCCCTGCAATCTTTAAAGAGCGCCGGGATAAAACTGGTGTTCCTTTCCAACATGACGGAAAAGATGCTGCGTGAGAATATGCGCAACAATGGTCTTGACGGGCTGTTCGATGGCGTATTCAGCACCGATCAGAACTATAGCTATAAGCCCAGTCCGAAAGCATATCAGATCGCCATCGACCAGCTAGGTATCCAAAAGTCCGGGATCGGCTTCGTGGCTTTTGCGGGTTGGGATGCCGCCGGGGCGAAAGCCTTCGGCTATCCTACCTATTGGATCAACCGGCAGCATCAGCCGAAGGAGGAATTAGGCGTTACGCCCGACTGGACGGGGAATGATCTGAATGAGTTGGTATCGGCGCTGAAGGGGTGATGCAGCCAGGATCAATAAGATCCCGGCTGATAGCCTCCCGCTGTGGTACGGAAAGAGATATTGATCCGGTTGTAGGCGTTGATGGTGATGACCCCGATGGTCAGATCGACGAGCTCTTCTTCGGAAAATTGCCGACGCGCCGTGGCATACACTTCATCGGGCACATGGCCTTCTCCCAGGTTGGTGACGGATTCCGCCCAGGCCAGCGCAGCGCGTTCACGGTCGCTGTATAAGGGGCCTTCCCGCCAGGCATCCAGCATATATAACCGCTGCTCGGTCTCCCCCTTTGCGCGCAGGTCTTTGGAATGCATATCCAGGCAATAGGCGCAACCGTTGATCTGGGATACACGGAAGTAGACCAGGTTCAGCAGGTGTTCTTCGATGGGAGATTTTTTCAGGTATATGGCCAAGCTATAGAGCGCCTTCAAAGCATTTTGACCTTTTTCGTAAGCATTGATCCTTTGTTCCATTTTTTCTGATTGTAGTTATTATTGAATGTTGTTGTACTACTTCAATAATGACCGAAGGCGAAAAAATTGGACAGGAAGGGAGAATAATTTTACGTGAGTTGGTCGATCTTTTCGCGGATGCCCTGTTTTTCGGGCTGGGTCCTGGCCAGCGCATAGGCTTTTTCGAAGCTGGACCGGGCTTTTGCGTTATCGAAATCCTTGTAGAGCTCTCCCAGGAGGATGAAATAAAAATGGTTATTGTCCAGCCGAAGTTTTTCCGCCTCGGCCAGGGCCTCCTGCCGGCCGTTGGCCTTGTAGAGGGCAAAGGTCCTGTTAAGAGCCACGCTGGGGGAATAGTTGATCATCAGCAGCTGATTGTAAAGATCCAGGATCTCTTCCCATTTTTCGGCGCTATCTTCTTTGATGCAATGCCAGTAGGCGATCCTTGCTTCGAGGTGGTAGGAACTGATCTCATTGCCCTGTGCGGAAAGGTCTAAGTAATGACGGCCCTGGCCGATCAGAGCCCGATCCCAGAGCGCTTCGTCCTGCTGCTCGTAAAGGACCAGGGCGTCCTCCGCAGACTGCCGGGCATCGAACCGGGAGGCATGGAAACACATCAGGGCCATCAAGGCATTTGTCTTAGGGCGGTCGGTGTGTCCGTATTCCGTCAGCATCACGCCCAGGCGCATGGCCTCCCAACAAAGGTCCCGGCGCAGGATCTGATCCTGTGTCTGGGAATAATAACCTTCGTTAAAAAGCAGGTAGATGATATGCAGTACATTGTCCAGGCGCCGGTCGATCTCCTTTTCGGAGGGCAATTCCATCTTCAGTCCTTCCGTGCGCAGCTTTTCCCTGGCCCGGAACAGGCGTTTGTTGATGGTATCCTTATTCGTGAAAAAGGCTTCGGCGATCTCATCGATGCCGAAGCCGCAGAGGATCCGCAGGGCCAGCCCTATCTGGGCTTCGCTGGCGATGGCCGGGCTGCATACGGCAAAAAGCATCTGCAGCTGGCTGTCCCTGATATTTTGCTGGGAGAAATTCAATTCGCCGGGTCCCTCCTCTTCCTTTTCCTGCCCTGAGCGGATGGCAGGTTTTACTTTTGTCTCATAGATCTTGTTCCTCCGGAAATAAGAGAGCGTCTTTTGTTTGGCGACGGCGTACAGCCAGGCGGTGGGATTGGGAGGGATGCCTTTGGGTCCCCAGGTCTCCGTCGCCTGGAGAAAGGTCTCGCTCACGATGTCTTCCGCTATCTCTATATGCTGCAATCCATATAGCTTGCTGATGACAGCCACCATTTTTGAAAATTCCTGTTGGAACAGATGCTTCAGAGACTCTTTTTCCATACTGTAACGGGTAACAGATGATCACATGACCGGCCGGATCTCGACACTGCCGCCGGTGTCCAGGGCTGGGCAGCCATGCGCCAGGGTCGTGGCTTCTTCCAGGTTATCGGCCTTGACGATGATAAAGCTGCCCAAACGCTCGCGGATCTCCACGAAGGGGCCGTCCGTGATCACACCGCCCGCCTTGAGCACTTTTCCTTCCATGCCCAGGCGTGGTCCGTTACTGACCAATCTTCCCTGTGCCGCAATACCACCGGCCCAGTCCTGCCATTTCTTTCCGATGGCCTTCATTTCTTCCGGGGATGTGTTGCGATAGTCGTAGTCAGGCTGCCGGAATAATAACACAAAGTCTTTCATTTTTGCTGGTTTAATCGTTATTTGAATGTATGAATTACACTCCAATAATGTTCCAGTCTGCATGAATTGGACCGTATCAGGGAAATTTATTTAGAAAATTGTAAGTCCTTGAAATTGAACCCTCCATTTTCGACGAGGATCTTCAGGCGATTGCCCCCTTTGGGTAGTCGTATGCCCGGCAGCCGTATCGTCTGCCAATTGACAAGCCCCCCGGTATTGGGGACGGGAACGGACCTCGCCAGGGGCTGGTCATTACAGAGCAGGGTGAACAGGCCTCCTTTCTCCGGGGCGGCCACCCTGACCCCAAGGGTATAAGCGCCCGCGTCGGCGACCGTGACCGTATACTGCAGCCATTCCCCCTCCTCGATATTGAAGATATAGTAGTCGGCCGGGTCCTTTGGAGGGCTGGCGGGGCGGGAACTGGCATTCGGATTGGCGCTCTGAAGGCTGACCTGCTGTGAACCCGTATTGGGAGCGCTGCTGTTCGGAGCGGGCTGCGACTGGATGTCCACGCCGTCATTGCGGTAGGACCAGCCGCGATTGCCGGCGGACGCCACGGGCGGCGATACATATTGATAACGTGCCGTATCCCTGTCCCAGTAAGCATAGCCGACCCGTCCCAGATCATAATCCACGGCCCTGACGACGGCGCCGTTGCGGATGATATGTTCCCTGAAAGGTATCGTCTGAACGGAAGCTACCTGCCGGAACATGGCGTCGGTGACATCCTTATGATAGATATTGTTCGCGATCCTGATATTCTCCAGTAATTCATCCAGCGCGAACTGCGCTTCGCCCGTAGAGGGCTTAGGTCCTTTGTCCACCCAATAGTCCAGTAATTTCTGGTACGAGGGGGTGATCTTTATTTCGAGGGGATTGTTGACGCCCATTTTTTTCAGCTGCCACCAGCACCATCCGATGTTGCGGGATTCCACCAGCCCGATCGCTTCGGTGAACCAGGTATTGGAGTTCTCGCCGGATTCTCCCAGCCAGAGCGGCACATTGTACTGGTCCTGCCAGTCGAGGAATTTCTGTATGCTGGCCTGCGTGTTGAAGTTCCCGTATTTATGAAAGCTCAGCACCATATTATCGTCCCATGTGGGGAGGATGCCATTGTAGTTATTACCGAAGCCATTGCCTTCTATGATGATGATATGCCGGTGGTCCACCTCACGGATCGCGGAGGTGATCTGCATCATGAGCTTGCGCAGGGGTTTGTTCGATTTTTCGCCTGTGCCGCGGATGTCTTTGGGATCTTCAAATCCCCAGTTCGGTTCGTTGATGATATCATATCCCCCGATGGCGGGTTCGTTGGCATAGCGCTCCGCCAGCTTCCGCCATAAGGCGATCACTTTTTGCTGATCGGCCTCGCTCTGCCACAGGGAGGGTTTGGCAGGATCGCGGTCGGAGATGTTCAGGTCGTTGCCCTGTCCTCCCGGCGTAGCATGCAGGTCCAGGATCAGGTACATCTTGTTGGCCTTGCACCAGGCAAGCAGGCTATCGGTGAGGGCAAATCCTTCCGGCAGCCAGGTATTCTGACCGGCCACGGGCTCCGCCTCTACCGGGAGGGTATACAGGTTATAATGCATGGGCAGCCTTACGGAATTGAAGCCCCAGGCGGCCATGGAGTCGATATCACGCCGTGTGGTATGGTTCTTCAGCCAGTCCTTGTAAAATCGGGCGGTCTTTTCGGGGCCGACCAGTTCTTCGATCTTTTGTTTGATCCGATGCTGCTGCCCGATCTTGCCCAGGCGGAACATATAGCCTTCCTGCAGCATCCAGCCGCCGAGGCCCATGCCCCGGAGGATGAAGGTCTTGCCGTCGCCATCCGTGATGACCTTACCCTTTGCCCGCAGAAAGCCGGAATACGACGGGCCGGTGTTTTGTGCAACGGAAACCTGCGCGAAGAGAGGGAGCGTGCTCCCCGGGAGAACGAAAAGGACGAAGATCAAGGTGGCGGATAACAAATGCTTGTTCACGGTGAAATTTTTAGTTAAGCGATGAAAACTAGAGGCCATTCGATGTATTTTGATGGGTGCTCCCCACGGATGCTAAAAAGTCGAACAAAGTAATATCATTGGACAGGTCTAATTTTTTTCTTAGCCGGTAGCGGCTGCTCTCCACGCCGCGGATGGACAGATTGAGCAGGTCGGCGATGGCCTTGGTAGAGAGGTTGATCCTGAGATAGGCGCATAGCTTGAGGTCGGTGGCCGTCAGTGAAGGGTGTTTCTCTTTCAATATTTTAAAGAAGTCATTGTTGACCTTATCAAAATAGAGGGAGAACCGCTCCCAATCGTCGCTGATGGCCAATTGTTCGTGGATGACCTTGATGATACGCCGGATATTCTTCCTCTTATTATCCGACTCTGGTTCATCCTGGATGTTCAGGATCTCGTCCTTTATCTTATTGAGCAGCTCTCTTTTCTGCAGCAGGCTCATGGTGTTGAGGGCCAGTTCGGCGTTATTGTGCTGGACCTCCGCTTCCAGGCGGATATTCTTCAGGCGTATGATCTCCTTTTCGTTCTTTTCGATCTCCAGCTGGTGGAGGTCCTGCAGGCGCCGGTGGCGGAGGATGTATTTTTTTTGCTGTCTTTTATAAAAGAAATAAACGATGGCGATGAACAGCGCGAGGTAGAGGAGATAGGCGATGAAGGTATTGTACCAGGGCGGCGAGATGGTGAAGATGAACCGGCTGACGGGGGATTGACGGCCGATGCTGTTGCGGGCCATTACTTCGAACACGTAGCTGCCTGCCGGCAGATTGGTGTAGGATCGTTCCGTCTTCCTGGACCAGGGGGACCAATCCTTTTCATATCCTGTCAGCCGGCAGGCGTATTCCACCGTTTCCCCGAAATAAGGCGAAGAGAATTCAAAATGGATGGAGTTCCATTTATAACGGATCTTTTGTTGAAAATTACAGACGTCCGATTGCTGCCCATCCCCGCCGGACGGCAGGTATCCTCCGAACAGGGTGCTATCCTTTTTATGGAAGGCCGTCACCGTCCTCAACAGCACCCGCAGGCTGCGGTCCGTCTCCTTATACTTCTCATAATCGACGTGGTAGAAGCCTGTCTCTCCCGCTATCAGAACATTGTTCTTATTGATGGGGTAAATGAATTCCTCGTCATTGCCCAGGACGCTGTTGTTGAGCTCGGAGAAATGGATGATGGCAGGTTTATCGGGAGAGGACAGGTCGATGACGCCCGGTTTTTTATCCTCGATGAACCAGATATTGCCCTGTGCGTCCTCCCGCAGATAAGAAATGAACACGGGGCCGAATAGTTTCCGGAAGAAAGCGGATTCTGAAAAGTCGCCTTTGGCCTTATCATATTCGTATACCCCTTTCCGTGTCGTCAGCACCATTTTATCATGGATCTTAAAGAGATGGTTGTGGCCCGACGACAAGATGCCCTGAACGTCCTTATAAGGTGTATTGACCAGGCTGTCAGGGCTCCTGAACCAGATCTTATAGAGGCCCTGGTAGGCGTGCGCCACCCAGAGCTCATCGCCGAGGACGACGATGTTCTTGGCCGATTCGAAAAAAGTGTGAATTTTCGGATTGATGAAGCGGCCCTCTCTGAAATCGTAGGCGTTCATGCCATTGTAGGTACCGGCGATGACCCGCCCGCCGGGCTGCGCCCCCGCCAGGGGCAGAAAGGACCAGAAGCCCGTGGAGGTATCCAATGGAATGCATTGATCCTTGCTGACCAGGTAGGCCCCGTCATTGCGTCCCACCAGGAGCTGATCATTGACCACGGAAAGCCGCCAGACGAGACCGTTGCTGTTCTTTACCAGGCTGAAACTTCCTTTCATTCCTCCCAGGTCATTATCTGTCCCGATGGGCATGCTGTAGAGTCCGAAGCCCGTTCCGATATAGAGCCGGTGGTCATAGAGAGCCGCCGAATAGCCGGGGCTTTTGTTCTCCTGGCTGGGGTTGACATGATTGACGGGATTATCATAGATGACCAGGTCGATGCCATTGTTCAGCGCCAGCCAGAAGTTCTTTTCCTGATCGATGAATACGGAATTCACGGTATTCGACTGGAGGCCTTCCTGCTTGGTCAGGTGTTGAAGGATCTCTCCCCGGGTATTGACGACATAGTAGCCGCCCAGTTTGGTGGCGATCACGGTGCGAGCAGTATCCAGCCGGCAGGAAGAATAGATGACCTCCGAAGCGATGGCGGCGATGGAAGGGGTCTCGAATTTAGTGAGCTGCCCCTCCCTGATGGTATAAACACCCGATTTGGAAGTGGCCAGCAGGCTTTGGTCCCTACCCCAATCCGTGACGGACCGTACGGACATCTTATCTTTTGAAAAGTCATAGGAACTGGCCAGGGGCAGCCAATGTCCGTTGCTGAACCGCATCAGGCCATTTTCGTATTGCTGTGCGATGAGCCATCCGCGGCTCGTGCCGAGGAAGCCCCAGTTGATGCTCTTGAAAGCGGTGATCTTATCATCGTGGAAACGGAAGATGCGTTTGTTGGACCGGAAAAAGATATCCTTCTCAAAGGGCACGACATGCCAGACGTCGCTGAATTCCGTTTCGCCGGGAGGGATCAGGGGTTTGAGGGAGCGATAGGTCAGGGCGCCCTTGGGATCGAAGAAGAAATAGCCTATTTCCTGCTGGCCGCCGACATAGATCCTGTCGTCGTATACGGCCAGGGACCGGACGATGCTGCCATTGGGCAAGGTGTAGGTCTTCCAGTAGGTGCCGTCATAGACCAGCAGTCCGTCATCGTTGGCAAAATAGAGGAGGCCTCTTTTGTCCTGGCCGATGGCCCGGCTTTGGTTGCCCGCTTCGTAGGCCTTCTTAGGATAATTGATGATCTCCGGGACAAGGATGCCCTGGGAGAGCGCCGGTATGGATACCAGCCAGGTGAATAATATAGGCAGCAATCTTCCTCTCATGCGTAAATGACGAAATTACCTTTATTTATATATTGCAATTTTATGCGTTCTGAGAAAATAGGGAATATTTTTCAATTCCGCTCCATTATTAAAGTAGATCGCTTTGGACATTTGTAAGGGCATATGACAGTTGATGCAGGCAGCGGCGGCCGAAGGGTGGTCTCCCTTTTCCGGGCTGTTGTCTTTCAGCCTGGCTGCCGCGTGTGCGGAATTCCCGTGACAGTCCATGCATTTTGCGACGAACAGGGCCATCCTGTCCGGGTCCTGCGCAGGCGGTGAAGCCGGTGAAGGATGCGGAGCCGGCGGAGGGTTCGAAGGATTCGAAGGTTGTGAAGGCTGCGAAGCCGCCTCTCCATGGGCGTTATGACAGGTCGTACAGGTCATCTGTGTTCTTTGAAAGCAACGGCTGGCTTGCAGTAATTGCAGTTGTTTGCCATGTACGTCGGGCTCTCCCGCAGGCGCGCCGAAGCCGGGATAGTAAAAATGAGATAAGGTGTCGCCGGGCGTAAAGGAGAAAAGGGAGCGCTGGGTGGACTGGTCGTTGCCCGAATGGCAGAGCGCGCAAAGGTCCAGCTGCCGTTGGCGGCTCAGGGATCGGATGGAGGCAATATATTTCGCCGTTCGCAGGGTGGGGTTCTCCTGTTGATAGCGTACATGCTGCATGGCGGGTCCATGGCAGCGCTCGCAGTCGATGCCATATACGATCGAGTTCCTGTCCAGTTGCTCGCTCACCGTCAGGGATCCTGTTTGTACAAAGGTCGCTTTCACATAGGACCCATGGCATTCCAGGCAGCGGCTGGTGATCACCCGTCCGAAGCGGGCATGTCCGGAAGGGAAGCCGGGGCTGTTCGCCCAGGTATGCATGACCGTGAAATAAGTAAGCGGCAATTGATAGAGGGTGCTGTCCTTCCAGTAGCCGTAGGTCTGCGCCTTTTCCCCGGACCCGATGGCCAGATCGAACGAGCCGGACCCTTCCCGCTGATCGTTTACAAAATTAGCCTGGGAAAAAGTTCCCTTGTTCTCTTCCAGGCTGATATAGCTGGAGTCCGCAAAATAAAAACGGCCTTTCCATGCAGCTGCCTGTTTGGCCAGGCGGGCAGCATCGACGGGCGATGAGGCGTTGAAATGAGCGCTGTGCGCACAGGCGCCGGAGAGCTGCCGGTGGCAGCCTGTACAGGTGGCGGCGCCCGCATACTGGTCACCCCTGGGGTCTGAATGCGTTAATGAGTCGCCATTAAAGCATCTTGAGAAGAAAACGACCAGGGCCAGCAACAAGCTGATGACGGAAATGATCCTTAGATACTTCATGTAGATAAAAAAGAGTCGAAAGCGATACCAACGTGGTACCGCTTTCTGACTCTGATAGGAGAACTATTTCCACTCGTCCAGCTGCACGAGCTTGGTATTGTTGAGTTCCGCCTGTGGAATGGGGAACACTTCATGCTTGTGTGCGACAAAGCCCTTAAAGGCAAGGGTGGTAGCGGCCTTGCCCCAGCGTACCAGGTCCGGCCAGCGCAATCCTTCGCCGGCTAGTTCCAGCCTTCTTTCCTTTTCGATATTGTCCTGGGTGACGGCGACCTCGGGTAGGCCTACCCGTGCGCGAACGGCGTTCAGCAATTTATAGGCCCGGCTGCCGACGCTTACATCCGCGGCGGCGTTCATCAATGCTTCGGCTTCCATCAGGTAAGTATCCGCCAGGCGGATCTCGTACTCATCCTGGAAGAAGTTCAGTTCAGGGGTAGCGACTGCCTTATTGGCTACACGGCCGATGAATTTATTCAGGAAATAGCCGGTGTTGTTATACCCTGCGGTATATTTTGCCGCACCGGCCGTTTTCAGGCTGTCCAGGTCGGCGACGGTGGCGGCATAGCGGGGATCGCCATGCATCACGTTCTGGGCAAAATCCTTGGTGAATACCAGGAAGCTATAGCCGGAGAAATAGTCAGGCGCATCCGTCTTGAGTTGTGAGTAGGACCTGGGGCCGGTGGTGATGCAGAGCAGGTTGCCTTCGGTGGCGCTGGCGTCAGCCCATCCGCCGTTGGATTTGCCGCTGTGTACGAATTCTATCACCGATTCGGAATTGAATTTATTAGCAGGGCTCCACAGGTCGGCGAATTTCGGCATCAGCTTGTAACCGTAGATGGAGGGCTGAACGCCGGGGTCCGTACCATTGACGACCGCGAGCTGATCGGCTGCCGCCTGCCATTTCTTTTCATATAAAAGGACCTTCCCGAAAAGCGCTTTGGCGCTGCCCTGTGTAAGCCGGCCTCCTTCTTTGGTGACGTCGCTGAGCGTCACGGGGAGATCGGGGATGGCGTCAGCCAGGTCTTTTTCGACATAGGCATAGACCTTGTCAGGGGTGGTCTGTGTGACGTTGTAGATGCTATCGACCGACAGGGTGCCTTCGATCAGGGGAATGTTCCTGAAGAAGGTAACCAGGTCGAAATAAAAGGCGGCGCGCATCGTCTTCAGTTCGGCGACAAACCTTTTCTTCGTAGCATCCGGCATGTTGATGCCGGGCAGTTTGGCCAACAGCGTATTGGCGCGGTATACGCCGGAGTAGCCCCTGCTCCAGAGATAGCTCTGTGGTCCCGTGGTGGGGCTTAAGGTATACAGCTGCGTCACCTGCAGGTCGTTGATGTCGGTGGCATTGCCGCCGCCGGCTAACTGGTCGTCGGAAGCGACGTCCATGATGGAGGCCTTGTCATACAGGCCGCCCGCCTGGAATCCGAAGCGGTCATAGACGGCCACCAGGCCGGCCAGTGCGTCGGCTTCGGTCTTATAAAAATTGTCCAGCGTGATGCGGCTTTGCTGGCTTACGGCCAATTCTCGTTTGCAGGCGCTCAGGAAAGGTATCGTTACGGCGAGCGCTGCCAGGAATACAAGATTCTTTTTCATATGCATTTTATTAAAATAATTAAAAGCCAATATTTAAACCAATGAGGAAGGAACGGGGCTGAACATAGGTGCCGCGATCGATCCCATACTGTGCGCCACCGCCTGAATCCGGACTTACGCCGATCTCAGGATCATAGCCGCTGTATTTGGAAATGGTGAACAGGTTCTCGCTTAATACGTATACCCGCAGATTCTTCACGCCCCATTTATCGATCATGCCTTTAGGTAAGGAATAACCCAGCTGGAGTGTCCGCATTTTAAAGAAAGTTCCGTTCTCCAGGTAAAAGGCCGACATCCTGGAGAAGTTGCCATTGGGGTCGCCGTCCACCAGTCTTGCTATATTGGTATTGGTATGGTCGGCTGTCCAGGCGTTGAGGTATTTAGTGGGATAGTTGGCCGTAGCGATGTCCAGTCTTCTCAGGCCCTGGAAGATCTTGTTGCCGCCCGATCCGCTGCCGAAGGCGACGAAATCGAAATTCTTATATCCCAGGTTGAGGGTCAGGCCATAGCTGACGGTCGGGTTGGGATTGCCCAGGTAGGTGCGGTCGTCGGTATTGATGCTATTGTCATTGTTAAGGTTGGCGAATTTCATATCGCCGGGTTTTGCCTTGGGCTGCAGCACGGCGCCGCCGGGACCCGTGTAGTCGTCGATGTCTTTCTGGGTCTGGAAGATCCCCAGCGCCTGGTACCCGTAGAATTGCTGGTAGGGCAGGTTGAGTCCCGAGCGGGTGACAGCGCCCAGGGTCTGGAAGGTGGCGCTGTTGTCCTCGATGAACTTCTGTCCGGGGAGCAATTTAGTGACCTTATTCTGATAGAAGGAGATATTACCACTGGCCCCGAAGCTCCACTCGCCGAATTTCTTCTTATAGCCCAGTTCGATCTCCAGTCCTTTATTTTCTATGTCATCGTAGTTCTGGGCGAAGCTGCCGTAATAGCCGGTATAGGCCGGGATGAACGGATTTTGCAGGATGCCCACCGTCTTCTTTTTATAGACGTCCACGGTCAGGGTGAGGCTGTTGAGGAAGATAGCGTCGAAACCGATGTCCGTCTGGCGGGTCTCTTCCCATTTCAGATCGGGGTTGCCGGGTGCGGCCGGGCTATAGCCGATGTTGACGGTCTCGTTATTTCCCGTTCCGAAAGTGTAGTTACGCTGGGCGCCGGCGCCGATCAGCGATATGAAGGAGAAGTCCCCGATGCCGTCGTTACCCGTGACCCCGTAGCTGGCGCGGATCTTCAGGTTGTTCAGCACATTGTTGGTGGGGAAGAAGGATTCCAGGGTGGGCACCCATCCAACGGATACGCTGGGGAAATAGCCGAAGCTATGGTTGGCGCCGAACCGGGAAGAGCCATCCCGCCGGATGAGGGCGGTCAGCAGGTATTTCTCGTCGTAGTTATATTGCAAACGTGAGAAAAGGGAGTTGATGCGGTGATCGGTGCCATCGGCGCCGCTGCTGCTCTGCCGGTCGGCGGGCAGGGAATTGAACTGGAAGGAGGCCTGATCGAAGTTGGTCGCGGGAACGTTGTTATACTGCGCGGTAGCGCCCCTGTTGTGCCCATCCATGTATTCGCCCCAACCTGCCAGTAAGGTGACATTATGTTTGTCGAAGGCCCGGTTGTAGGAAACGGTATTTTCCAGGTTCCAGTTCATGATCCAGTTCACTTCCCGGCGCACGTTGGTCTGGCTGATGGAGGTCGACGAGTTATAATATACGGAAGGAGAAAAACCCTCCGATCCGTAGAAGGCCATTTTGGTGCCGAAGGAGGAGTGGATGGTCAGTCCTTTCACGGGGGTCAGGTCGACGTAGGCGTTGCCTACGATATTATGATCCCAGCTATAGCCGCCCAGGCGGTTATAAATAATGGCCAGCGGATTTTTTATTTCCTGGCCGACATAGAGCGGAATGCCGTAGATCCGGCCGGAACCGTCCCGGGTAGCGGCCTTGTACTGATCGGCGGTCAGGGAAGCTTTGGCCAGGGAATCGCTGATATAGGTGGTCGTGATGGGATCGAGGTTGATGGCGGAGTTGACGATGCCGCCGAATTCGCGGTTGACCTCTCCCACCCCGCTGCTCTTGGAATGGCTATAGCCCAGGTTCTCCCCGAAGCTGATCCAGCTGGCGGGCTTGAACTGGGTGTTGATCCGGTAGTTGAGCCTTTTCCATTTTGAGACCGGCGAGGCCACCACGCCTTTGATATCATTGTAGCCGAAGGAGGTGAAGAAGCTGGACTTGTCATTACCACCGCTAATGCTCAGCTCGTGGTTTTGTTTGGGCGCGCTATAATTAAAGATCTCTTTTTGCCAGTCCGTGCCTTTACCGAAGCTGGCCGGGTCAGCGAAGACCTGGGGGTTGCCGGCGGCGAGGGCCGATTGGTTGCGCAGGGCGGCATATTGCTGGGCGTTGGCCAGGGCGATCTTTTTGGCCGGGGCCTGGGTGCCGTAGTAGCCGGAATAAGTGATGTTGAGCTTTCCGGCCTTTCCTTTTTTGGTAGTGACCAGGATAACGCCGGCGGCGGCGCGGGTACCATAGATGGCTGCCGAAGCGGCATCTTTCAATACTTCGATGGATTCGATATCGTCCTCGTTGAGGTAGCCGATGCCGCCCGCATCGATGACGACGCCATCGATGACCCAGAGCGGTTCGTTCTTACCGTTGCCGAAGGAGGTAAATCCACGGAGCCGGACGGTCGAGGAAGCGCCGGGCTGGCCGGAGACGGAGGAAATGGTCAATCCGGATGTGCGGCCCTGTAAGGCTTGTTCCAGCCGGACGACCGGCTGTTTGTCCAGGTCAGAAGCGCGGACGCTGGAAATAGCGCCGGTCACTACGCTTTTCTTCTGGGTGCCGTAGCCGACGACGACGACCTCATCCAGGCGGGAGGAGGCGGTCTGGTCCAGGGTGACCGAGACGGCGCCGGAGGAAGGTATGCTGACCTCCTGGGTGGTCATGCCCACGAAAGAGATCACCAGGATCCTTCCTTTTGGAACGTCGATGGAGAAATTACCGGAGTTGTCCGTAGTGGTCCCACCGCTGGCGCCCTTAACGCTGACCGTAGCGCCCTGCAATGGCAGGCCGGTCAATTTTGAAAGGACCGAGCCGGTAACACGGCGATCCTGGGCGAAACTGGTGAGAAGAATGAGTTGGAAAAGAAGCAATGCGCAAAATCGAAGCAGGAGTTTTGCTTTCATACTACAAGCGTTTAGTCGTTGGTTGTAAGAAAATTTAGAGACTTATTAACAAAGTCAAAATAACCGTGCTGCTAAAGTTTTTCCAACAAAACGACTACTGCATTCCTACGGCAAGCGAAAAATAGTTTAAAATATTAAGATTATTTATAAGTTTAATTATATGGATTTTAATATGTTATTGAAGTATCTATAGGAAATCCTTTATATCTGTGAGCGTTAGTAAGACACAATGGAATTCCTATGAAAGATCGCTGTGTTTAGCGAGATCCCTCCCCCAAGATGGCCCCGGCGAACCCGATTGGTTTATAGATCGGAGGAGTATCTGGCTTCGATCTTCGAAGAAGGCGGGAGAGAATCTGACGGTCAGGGAGCTATATTTTAAAACTTGCGTATATTTAAGCGGTAAGTATTATCATTCAAAGACAAGGGCATGCAGGACGAAGTTTTAAAGCACACCAAAAAAATCTATACCGCCTTGAAGAACGATCAGCACAGTTGGGGCCAGAAATTAAAGGAGGTCATCATCGAGATCGCCATCATCGTTTTTGCCGTCACCCTTTCCATATCCCTGCATAGCTGGA
>Ga0307517_10005238_pt1 | contig 19611 bp, 25 predicted proteins | sample 23_EM_MG_FD_194515 | JGI IMG/M metagenome (GOLD analysis project Ga0307517, IMG submission 194515) | Populus trichocarpa ectomycorrhiza microbial communities from riparian zone in the Pacific Northwest, United States - 23_EM | ecosystem: Host-associated > Plants > Roots > Unclassified | place... | reverse complement strand
GAAATGTCACCTTCAATGACATAACACTGACTGATCCGGCCGGCACGGTCGGCACGGCACACATCGTCAAGCGTGGGGTCGGTACGTTTCATCACGGACAAACCCTCCTCCTTATCGGAGTCGGGGATGGACTGAATCGAGCAATCGGGAGTTTCTGAGACGAAGGGAAACGCAACTCTGGCTCAACAGTCAACGTTCAACGAACGAGAATGCGTCGGGCGTATTGAAGCAACCTGTTCTCATGGACAGGGTTCCAGAACTTGGCCACCGGTCGCCGTTCTCACCTGGTGCAGGTGCCTGCTGGTCGCCATGTTTGAAGACGCTTCGGAAGACCCAGTCCGTAAAGCAGAACGCCCAGTGACGAGTCGAAACAAGCGTCGCTTCGCAGGGCTTGAGAGCTTTTACATGGCCTTTGGGGATCCCAGAATGATTCGGAGAACCAGTTTCAGGCTGGGGATGGCCCACGATTGCTCCGTAGATTGTGTCAGAGCCTGAGCCGAGATCCACTCACGATTGAGTCCCAAAGTCGGACATGGAGGATGCTGAGTCGTGGAAAGCGAGAGTTGGATTTGTGAGATAGTAGATCGTTCCGATGCGTTGGAAGACAGACACCGCGGGCCCGAAGACGTAAACAGCCGTTTCACTATTCCCCTCTAATGCTGCCTCAACCGCCGCCCAGAACTCAGCGCTTGACGACCGCCACCTACGCATTGTGCGCGTTATGGAGGTAGACCCTCAACGTACTCTCCGTTCTCGAGGATGCGATCTAATGGACAGCGCGCACAGGTCGATTCTAAGAAACCCTCGTTCCTCTCCAGGCTGAAATCCACGCTCGACAAGGACATTCGGACGAGGCTCCTTCAAAAGAAACAACCCATTCAATCCCCTGCGGGAAGACTCCCACAAGAACTCGCAGAATACATTATTGATCATCTGTGGTACCACTTCGATTCCCTTCTTGCGTGTTGTTTGACCTGCAGGGCTTGGGTTGAACCTTCTCGGTACCACCTTTTCTACAGACGGAGGTTGATCTACGAGCACCAGTACAAGTCCTTGACGAACCTCCGTTGTTACGGACTGATCAACTACATTCGTCGAATCGAGTTGGACCTCCTGCCCCCGTACACCAATAGATCCCCCACGTTCTGGTATCTCAAGGATATGGGCCGAGCGACGTCGTTACGTGCCCTCGCTCTCACGGAATACAATCTTTTCTATCTCTCGGAATCCACGAGACTCGCCCAAACCACCTCTTCACTAGTCACCCTCGAACTCACCAATCCAGGGGGAGCTTCGAATGACATCCTCCAATTCATCTGTTTGTTCCCGAACCTAGATAACCTCTCAGTGGTCAAGCATCTTGAAAAGAGCTCTAAGCCCGCTCCACACTACGGAACCTCGCCGAGCTTCCGCGGCGTGCTTACCCTAAAGGACGTGGATGGTGCCGGGAAGGATGGGTTCGTTCAGGGGCTTCTTAAGGTCCCTGGGGGTCTACGGTTCCACAAACTTGTCCTAAAATGCAGTGAGGGAGCGGAACCATTGATCCCCGCTTGTTCACGAACCCTCAGAACGTTATTCTATCAACCTCGGAGATCAGGTGTGCAACGGTGGCGAGCAAGTCGTATGGACCCCCGCTAATGTTGCTCTAGAAGTGGACCCCGACCTTGATCTCTACGACCTCTACGAACACCCCTTGCTGGAGAAGATAGAAACGGTCATCTGCTCCAGAAGCTCCATCGTCCCACCGACTTACCTTCACCACTTGACCTCGAGGATATCTTCGTCCAACTTCCGCGATCTTATTATCTCCACACATGACCACGATTTTCACGATCTTGCCTCGATCTTGTCCGCAACAGCCGAAAAGGTTGCTCACAACCTGCTGACGCTGAGGGACGGAGTATCAGACACTGACGGAACGAGAGCGAAGGCGACATTCAACATTGAAGATCCTTCGTGGAGCAGCCGGGACCAGGAACAGCTCGTTCGAGAGATTTGTCCCCTGATTTTGGAGGAGTCTGAGGCGGTTGCGGTCGTACAGAAGAGGTATTTGGGGTGGGTTGGTGCGTCATGATCGGTCGGGAGTGGATCTGATGGTTTTTATTGGGTGATGTGTCTTTTTGTCGAGACTGCGCAGCCTGATGGTTTTTTTATTCGGCATTTTCGGATGTTCGTTACTGGATGTCGTTTTGTAACTTCCTACGCTCAAGGGGGGACGCGTGGGATTAGATCTAAACGTCACGTGAACACAGCCACTGAAATGGAGTATTTAAGGCACACCACGAGCCAGCCCAGCTGTACGCGTTCACTTCCCGAGGCGAACGCATGGCTGACCTCCCCGTACCGTAAGTTTATTTTCCTTCTGCTTGAATTATACTTGTAAGGTGCTTACTTTCTTACAGGGGGGGATACCCGATGGATGACGATGTTGAAGATGAAACTCTAAGTAAGGACGATGGTGAAGATTGGGGACCAATGCCACGTCCACATTCCAACATCGCCAACCGTTACAACGGCTATGTCTTTGGGTACGAACAAGAGAAAGGATCCGAAGATACAGAGTTCCGTCCTACCCCAAATGACATCACTCTCGTTCGATCTATGTTCCCGCTCCCTCCGGAAATCGTCACCCATATCTTGGACCTTGCGGAATACTGGGCTTACTCACGAAGAATTCGCTCAGACTTGGGCCGCTTCTACGACGCCAACATGCGATACCTCCGATCCGGACTTATTCAAGGCGGAGAATTCACGTACCCGCTTCGTCGTCTGGTCATCACGACGGATTCTAAGGATCAAGGGTGGAGCTCTTACGCAGAATCTCAGGGAACCCGCGAGGGTAGCTGGACCTGGTTCGAACTCGCTCTGGATGATGGAAATACGGGCGATGAGATCGTGAGGGTGGAAGTTGTGAGGAACATTCATGCTGGATTGACGTTCGAAGAGCACAGGGCTGTCATTGAGGACAGACAGGTGTTGAAACAGGCCAAGAAGGGGGATCGATTGAGCGTGTGGGTTAGGGCGATGTATCCCGGTTGGTGCAATCATGTTCGATCGGTACAGATTGAGGTCTGGTCAGCTTGCTGATCCTCGCGGCTATGTTGTGGTGCATGGGAGCGTTGGGGATAACGGGAAAGATATCTGTATATCGTTCAGGATCTTGTATATACCATGACTATGCTCCCATGTTGATGATGATCAAAGCGATGGTGGTCGTAATTCGGGCACCTATGTAAGGGGCAAAGAGTGGGCACGAGGTATGGCGGACAGCACCTGACACGTGCAGGAGCGAGCTGAATGCATGGTCATACCATTGCGGTCCCACCGTGTCACGCCGAAGTAAACCCAGGAGATGAAGCGGAGGCAACCTCAGCGTAATCCTTATTTCACCGGGGTTTCTATGCGAATCAACGCCCTGGATTTGGAAGTTTTGGGACTAATGATCCTATCGATGAATGCCCGAGGGACCGCATTCAACTGCGGCCACCCCAAACACCAGCTCCTGAACCGGCGAAGAGAGCTATTGCAACACCCCTGTGATCCGTTCGGAGGACACGTCTGATCCGTCAGAGCGACCGGAACCCCCCAACAAACCCGGGATCCCTGTTATGCATCCAGGCCGTCAGTTCCTGGATTGTGGGGGGACGGAGCTGGTTTGCTAACTGTTGCCGAATACGGGAGGTCGCCACTCTCAGCGCCGTTCATCACCGGGTAACAGCTCACGCTGAACCTCAGATATTACACCCCTTTTGAATAGCGTCTGCCAGCTCTGGTCGTGCTCCCTGCCTGATTGCGGTCCCGAGATCGTCAAGGTGGGACAGGGAACCCGCTACCCTGACGAGGTTGCAGATGAGGGACCCCATGGACGCCGCAGTCAAAGTCGTATCGTCGAGATAGGGACACCGTTGAATAGTCTCCCAGCAGGAAAGCTAGACTCCGCGTAGCAGTTGAACCCGACACTTTCAAGCACCAGATACCGAGGCCGGGGGGATAAGGAAGGGATGACCGAAGGCGACATCCGACCACTTTACGTGGGTGACGGTGTCGTTGACCAGGGAAAACGACCAGAGGGCGCCACCTGGGCCCGGCAGGAACTGGCTCAGGTTCATTTGTACGGACGGAACAGGCAGACACTCGAGACTGCAGAACCGGCGAATCGTATGGGCGAGATGAGCGGCATTTCTGGGTCAGACTGTTCGGTCGAAGCTGGTATCAATCAGTGTTGTGCCGGCCGGTAGCCGGCTATGTGATGCCAATGGCCTGGCTAAATCACGGAGAATGACGGGCTGCCCGCCGGTGGGTGTTGAGTGTGGCCCAAGAGGGCGTCGCACTGAGTGTCCAGGTGTGAACGTTTGAACGGTCAGCGAACACGGGCATGACCTTGTGGATCGCGCGCCGATATTCGAGTTCCCTCCTTTCTCTCTGACTCCCAGAGCAACAAAGAAGGCCTGTGGGTGACCTTCACGTCCCCCAAATCATCGGATCGGCTCAACCTTCGATCGGGGTGTGGCGACATCTCGGTAGCAGAACAAAACCACTCTTCCCCTCAAGCTCAAGGATGACCATTCGAAATATTAACGCAGGCTCTATGAAGGGGAGAGCGCTCTGCCTCAAGTTAAACAAAGTCAGGGGAGGGGTTCAAACTGGAGATTGGTATTGGGTATCTGGATCGGTCATGGTAGCGAAAATAAAACAAAGAACGTGGTGAACGAGTTGTGCGGGAAAGAATAACAAGCAAGGGGGACAGGGCGAAGAGACAAACGAGGTGTTCGATCGTTTAAGCTGTCGCGCCGATTGATTGGAAGGAAAGAAAAAAAGGAGGGAGTGACAAAGTCTTGTGCTGTAGCAACACGAACAAGTACTTCTGTGGGAATGGGTACCCCCAAGCCGCTACTGCAAGTCGGTTAGTACAACCACGAGTACCAGAAGGAAACAGCCTACATTTCCTGGAGAGGAGAAGCACCAGTACGATGAGGTTTTGCGATCAAAGTTGACGCCTTCGAGGTGAGCGTTTCCAGGGTTCCATAATTGGATTTGTGAATCAGAGTTTCCGTTACAGACGTTGCTATAATGCAACCGCAGCGGGGAAGAGTGAAAAAAAACCTCCGTGAAACGACAAAAAGACAAGAAGAGAAACTTTGACTCACTCGTAGAGGTGACAGGTAACATCAGGAGGAGGACCGAAAGAGCTGATCAAGTCGTTGTAATCGCTACGGACGTCCGTGCATACACCCAGGTTGACGGGGAAATGATCGCACTCGGCCCCCCATTTTTTCCCTTTGCAGGCAAAAATTGTGTTGGGGTCGTCCCGCTTCACGGGGGATCCATTGACACCGACTGCGGCGACGGCGATGAGCACTGCGAAGAGGTTCCTGGAGAACAGCATCGTCGTCGAAGAGCGAAGAGCGGGGAATGTGTAGAACTGCTGGGGGATTCCTTGCATGAATCCTTGAACCTTTTATATGCATGCAGACTGTTTGTTCAGGTTGACGATTGTGTTCATCCAGGGCAGAAAATTACCAAGGGTCACCCCCTACCGGGCCGAACCGCAAACAACGGCACAGTTGCCCGCTTGAATCCAACCCCGCCTGGTCCATCGCGTGAGGGAAAGACACAAGATGACCATCGCTGACGCTGCAATGTTGATCCGACCTCCAGGAGACCACGAGTCTAGGAACGCACGTGGACCGAAAACCTGCTTGAGGTTTCCCTCGCCACAACCGCGCCCCTTGTGGAAAGCTGCACCTGTCAACCCGATTGGACCTCCCGAATGGAAGGGCGATCCGTCGCGGACGAAGTTGAGTGAGCGTGAAGCAGCCGCCGGAGCCGTTCCGACACCTGCCCCCATACACGCAAAACCCACCCATAGAGCCGGGACGCACCCACATGGTGTGCTAGACGAGTGCTCAACCAGTTCCGGCGGGTTCTGCCGGGTTGGGGGAAGGTGACAGAAACGGTAAGTGAAAAAATAGTACATTTTCCCCCGGTACACCACTGATCCACGTATCCCGCCCCCTGGAATATCCGGTAACCCCGCAGAACACCAGCGGGGTCCCAGTCCCCAGGTCGCTCAACCTGATCGTGGATCGTTGGTCCCTCCCTCATGGACTGCAATGTAACCTTCCGTATTATGTCAATCTCTTTGAGATCGTACACCTCATAAAGTTTCGCGGTAGGAGGGTGGTTTTCGCCAGGAAGCGGCCTGACCTGCTGCTGGGCTGTGTCTTGGGGATCGGACAGTCTCCCTCGTTCCCCGGCGTCAGAGGCCACTGGAAGGGACATAGCCGAGCGGGTGCTTAGCTTATCCTTGCCACCATCTGCCAACGACACTAATTACACGGGGGGGGGTCCACAGATGCCTTAGAGGTGTCGGGTTGACGTTGCAGCCAAATCCCCACACACCCGACGTGAACCGTAAAACTGGCTAGCACGCGCGATAATTTGCAAGAATGAAGAATTGTCGGAGATTAGGCAGGAAAGATCCCTCCTGTCGTTGGCGCTGAGCGAAAAATACCAAACGGTCGTTTGATTTCATATCCAGGGACCGCGTGGGAAAGCATAGCCGGGGTGACCAGCCGGTCAGGTGTCAGCGGGTGGTTGTACATGTGCTTGAGTGTCCGCGTCTCGCTCGGGGATATTACCCATAGATCCCATGCAGGAACGGATAAAACTCGGCACTGGTCCAGGCAACGGATTCATTACAAACCAACGGAGCAACCGATTCATGTGGCTCAACCCTGTGAGACCACGAGACCATGACGCGTGCGGCAGAACCAGGTCAGTACATGACTGCCACAGCAACCCAATAATTGACCCACAATGAGACCACCACGCCTAGCTCGAATGGAGACGCTTTACTCAAAATCTAATCGTAACTGACAGGCGGCGGGGAGGTTCCCAGGAGAAACCGTTCTCTTCTTTTGTGTCCACTCCCCGGACCTAGAAATGGTCGACCATGAGATTGAGGGAAATTTGGTTGATCCTAAGTAGGAGACGGACTCGCTACTAGACGGCAAAACCCTTCGGCCATGTGCGACTTCGTTCAAGATCCATTGACGCGGGGAGGCGGATCCGATAGAGTTGGCTGTGGTAGGTAGAAGGCGGTTGTCGCAAAGCCGTCGCACATCAAGCGCCGCACCTGGTTGAACGAGTGGGAACTGTGCAGGTTGTCACAATCGGGCTCAGTGAAACACACGGAGAACTGCAAAATCGAGCCACGATCAAGACTGACTAGGGATTGGACCAACGGAGTATGCAGGCAGCGGGTGAAGGGGTGTACATTTGGGATCGCCCACTGCGGAACCCAGCGGGTGGGGGGTGGGAGAGATGATATTACTTAGAGTACGGGGGATCACATCTCCCAGGGCGCAGCTACGCTCGCCTTCTTGATCAGTTGCGGCTCTACTGTCTTCCGCGTGGCAATACCCCGCCTCGCATGGTTGGTCCAAACATCCACGGCCGGGACTGTTGGTTGTGTTAGAAAGATGCAGGATCCATTGGAGATCAGATCAAGGGAAATAAGGTTGGTCCGACCGAACCGCTTGGAAGTATGTAGCATGGAACATCTCCTGAGCTTCCGGGTTTTGATTTTTGATTCCAGCGCGATGTATCCCGGTTGGGTGAGCTGCTGCGGATCCTACCCAATTATTATTTTCACTCTGGGTTTGTGGTCGCAACCAAAAAAAAAAATCGGATTCACAAAGAGCCAAACGCAAACTATAAAAAAACAAGCGAAAGTGAGAATTGAACGTCCCGGATCGTGAAGTAGCGAGGGGAGATTGAGATGTGTGAGTGACTTGATGAAGAGTGTAGAAACGAGAGACCGGAAACGGAAACCGAGAACAGAGGATGAAGGACAAGGAGACGGGGAAGTAGAGTGGATCGAGTGGGTGAGGGAAAGGCAAGACAAGGCGGAGGAAAACAAAACTCGAGCGTAGAAATAGAAAAAGACATGCGAAACGAAGCCGAAACCAGAGGCGGGGAACGGTAGGAGGAACCATATACGAAAAAAGCATGCACACAAAAACACAAACGAGCGGGCGAGCCGTTAAGCGGAAAGGGGATGGGAAAGAGGGACGGAAAACCGACACCAAACACGAAAGAGCGCGAACTCCACAAAAAATCCACCTTCAAACCAAATTTGAACTACTCAAACCATCCCAGACCCCCAACTCGCCCTCTTCCTCCCCCTCTCGCCCTCCATGCTCTTCTGCACCACCAAATCATGAGGCGACACCACCGCGCTCAACCCTCTCGAATGCGAATGCGGGTGCGAATTATGCGACGAGAACAAAGAATGTGATTGCATGCCTAACCCTCTCGGCTGAACGCTCGCAGACCTTCCAGGTCCCGTCCTCTCCACTCCGACCATCTGCTCGTGTACGGGGGGGAACGGCGGAGGCGGAGGCGGTTGAGAAACTTGTCGAGTAGATCCATAGCTCGGCATGACGTTCACGTTCGCGGTCGTGGTCGTCCCGTTCGAGGGAACAGACCTCCCCTGGGATGGAACAGAGACTTGCTGAGTCAACATCGGATTGATCGTTCGACTCTGGTTCTGATTTGTCGGCGCGTTGGCGGGGGGCAAGTACCCACTCGGCGGGAAGTTAGTCGCGAGATCCAAAGCCTGGGCTTGACCCTGCCTTTCCATTGTGTACCCAAACACCGATGTCCCCGTTCCCGAGTTCCCATACGAAGGCGCACCCATACCGTGATGCCCACCAAAGCCTCCGTAGTTGTGCAAATCCAGGAACGCCAAATTGACGACTTCGTCTCCAGAATGAGGCTTCAGCGCATCCGCCAACGAAGAAGAGCTTGTCGAAGCGCCATTGGACGTCCCAGCCGCGTTCGTACCGGTTCCTGTTCCAAGCTGAGCATGGATCGATGGCATGTTCAGGTGGCCGTTCGAATCGCGACCAGGAGAGGATCCAAACTGGTGAAGCTGATGAGGTTGCACGGAAGTGATATGCTCAAACGTCCCAATCGAGTTCCTCGTCGGTGCACCAGCAATCTTCCCCGCAAGGTTCGACTGGTCCGAAGTCTGACGGTGGTATGATATCGTCGGCCGGTGTTCGGAAGGTGGGACGGACAGGCTCCTGTTTTGTGCAGTGGTATTTCCAGCGTTGATCGTCGTCGTCCGTGCTGTCCTGTGGGACATGATCGGCGTGGCAGGTGGAGTGGAGTGTTGTGACATGCCAGCGGCGGCAGCGATGGGGTCCATAGGATCGATCAAGCGCGGGGACACGTATCCAGATCCAGGTACGTGGTCAGGCGAGTCGCCTTCATGCGGTGACAGTGCTCCCTCTGTGTTCGTATCGTAGCCCAAGTCGACGGAAGAATCCTGGAGGGTAATCGCGTTAAGTTCGATCTCATGTAAATGACCACCGGGTACTTGAAGGGAATGGGGATTCGAAAATGGGACCCCAGACAACCCCAATCCGCTCTCCCCAACTCCATACTCGAAGTGTTGTTGAGGTTGGTGAGATCGGGTGCCAAAGATCAAGTCTCCGGCATAGTTCGAGTGGTGGGTAAAACCTCTGAAGTTAGAAGACGTGAACATTTCGGGGTCGGAGAAGGCCGAATGGGTGTCCCCGAGCCCAACTTCACTCGAAAAGTCGTGAGGGAACGACGTGGGTACAAGGTCGTAACGATCGAAGACTCCGTGACTGAGGGCATGGAACGAGAACGGTGAGGATGGTGTAGGTGACGGACCACCTCCACCATAAATCGACCCATCGTTTGGGGGCCCTAGCGGCATCGACTGGCCCAATCGTGGGTTAGCAGAGAACCAATCTTGCGCTCCCCATGCTGATTTTCCAATCATATGCGAACGGAAGGGGGAGTTCTCCACAAACGTCTCCGAGTTCGACACGTGTGATGACGTAGGGGAACCAGGGTTCGTTCCCGGCCATTGGTTCGGGTCAGCGGGAGTGGAGCACCACATCTGCGATTGCGAGGAGTCCGTCAAGTCAGAAATCTGCGATGAACTTGGTACGATGTCAGGTGCTGGCGCTGGTGGGGGTGCGGGTGCGGGGTTAGGTAGAGGAGCAGTGCCTATTGATTGAGAATTTTCTCCCGTGTCCATCGCCACATCCCTGAAAAGCATGGGTAAAGGTTGGGACGCCCTTCTCTTCCCAGTTCCACTCGGTCGTACATCCAGGAGATCGCCATCCATCTCGTCTCCCGATGTCTCGTTGTCTGAGTTGGTTGCACTCTGAGGAACACTCTTCGTCCCCCTCCTGAACAACCCTTCATTCGTGTTCGCCCTCTTCCGCCGGGATGGTCCAACAAGGCAAACTGAGGGTATTTGGTCATCGGTCACAGCTCGCAGGGGGGATGTAGCATCCACGATCCTCTTCTTCTTCGAAACCGGCCTGGGCTTATACCCCGCCGCTTCGTACAAATCGGGAAACGCGTTCCTGAACCTATCCCGTAAATCCGTTGACCGGCGTTTCTGTTCTTGGAAAATGGGGTCCTTGACGATTTGAGCCCAGAGTGTTCCATGTTTCTCGTAACCCGCTCGTAAAGCGCGATCCTCTTCCTCAGTGAACGGGCGCCGTTTCTTGCTGCGCGTTTTCTCGAAGAGGGATTTCCCGTCTGGGAGGCTGGCCCGGATTCGGGAGGAGAGGTGGGTCTTGGCATTCGGGTAGTGTTGTTTGTATGCGTCTGGGAAGTACGTTCTGAACCTGGGATGCATGACACGACGAGGGTAAGTAATTTGTGCAAAAAAAACTTCAGTGATGTCACTCGAGACGTAAGACTGACCTATCCTTGAGGTCCACGGGCGACCGGTTGTCGAAGACGAGTTCTGGGTCTTTGAGTATAGCTTTCCAGTTTCCAACGCCCCACTGCACATAGGAAGCGCAGTCACATTGCCACATGCCACATTCCGAGAACAAGCGCACAAAAAACAAACGTGGGAGGTCGAGTCAGCAACTGGTCGACACAAGAGCCACGATCCTCCGAGGGAAAGAGTGCGGGGGTTGGACGATAATGAAATGACGTACCTTGTTGCACCCCTTCACCAGATTCTGCGTCTCTTCATGGGTCCATTTCTTCCGCGGTCGCTTCTCAGGGAGGTGTATCAGTTCATGCATCAGCTCTCTCTCACCCTCCTCGCTATGTGGCGTCCCGCGCGAGTCCCCATTCCGAGTAACCACAGATCCAGCGTTCCCGTCAAAGCGTAACAACTTTGAACCATTGTTGGACGTCGAGAGCAGGTTCAGCCGTGTGTCGTCCCGGAAGGTCCATGCCTGGAGATTCCGAAGGTCGGAGGAAGGTAAAGCCAGGGAAACTCTTCGCTGCTTTGTTGATGTGGAAGCGGAAACGGACCCAGACGCGGGGGGCGAGGTGGTATCGGAGTTTGAGGTCGAGGGCAACGGGGAAGGCGTTGACGTCGACGTCGTCATGGCAAGGGTGTGGATTGTCGCTGACGTCGACAGGTTTGAAGCCGAGGAGGGAATGGCGAATGCATTATGGAAGAAGGCTGAGGAGGAGGATGACATTCTTGGGCGGGTCGAGCTGGATTGTAGATGCAGAGGTGAGGAAACGATGGTGGTCTATAACTCTGTGGTCTGGCGGATACCTAGGAAGCTGGGGGGCAGTGAAGCTTGAAGGGTGAAGTGATTTTGGGGGGTGTTTGGAAACCTCGTTGTGAACGCACGGCGTTCGGCTGGATTGTAATCGGAATCCTGGAATGAGGCGATCCGCTGAATTCGACGCTGAGCTGCGGGCGAGCAGACGACGTATAACCGAAGCGACGAGGCCGAGATACGAAATGTCGCCCGTCGTCGTCTGTCGTGGTCGTTTTTCTAAAAGCAGTGAGGTCGACAGTTCTCATCCAATTGATGGCTTTCTCCAGTGCGGAGATCGGCTGATTATACGATTCACATACACCGTCGATGACGACGACGACTACAACGACAAAAGCTTCATTCTTCTAAGCCAACACCTCCGGCGCAATCCTCTTCTCGACAGAGCTCAGCCTCTCCGTCCACGTTGTCAGGCGGTGGGCCAGACCGCCTATCTGTTCCCGAGATAACACCCGCGGCTGAACCCAGGTGATCTGCGCTCTCTGGTCAACCTGATCCAGCGACCCTCGAATCAGCTTCAAGCTCAGAGCCTTCATCAACAGGTGCTCGACTTCTTCCAGAGGTAACCGGGTCTCTTCGGCGATCGTCTGGAAAGACATCGTCCTGTCATATGGTCCCCGTTTGAATACCGACTCAATTAGTGCCATCAGGCAGATCTTTTGACGCAGGAAGGGGTAATTCTCGTGGAGAATAGGCTATTGGAAATCTCCGTGAGGATCAGGAACTGGTTTAGTGTCAAGCTACATACTTCTTTCGGGAATAACGGTGCTAACGCCTCGAATTTGCCGATGTTTCCTTCGTTGAAGGTAAAGAGAAGCTTTTTAATCCAGTCATACTCGGACTGGTCCAGGTCGTCGAGTATTGGATGCATCAACTACAAGCAGTCAGGAAATCGCGAATACATCCGAACAGGTTGATCATGCATACCAGTTCGCCAAAGTTGTATATCTGGTCACCAAGGAAAGCAGCAACACCAAGGTCATGCGCCCGGTTCAGCCTGTCTTCCGCTGAGAGATCCTTTGCAATATCGATGCAGGCGAGGTAAAGCAACGAGTTCTTGTAATACGACCCATACTCTGCTCTAGCCTAGGCAAATCGTCAAGTATCATCGCAAGAGAAATCGTTCGGGCGGAAATCACCTTGTAATAATCGGCCGCGATGCTGTAGTAAGCACCATTTACCCCACTATCAACTCCGCTCAACTCGTCGAGCACTTTCCACGCAGCGTCCATGTCCGCCTTCGTTCCTTCGGTATCTCCAAAGATGAGCTTCGCCCGAGCGATTGTCGCGAGTAACAATACATAAGCCTCTTGTGACTTGGCTTTGTCGATCCTTGAAAGGATATCGGAGAGGAAACCAATGTGATCCGAAGGATCTGAACGGAGGAGTGATGAGAAAAGGGCAGGAGTAAGCTCTCCACGCGATGACACGCACTATCTATTTGCCTCGAAACTTTCACCCCCATCTCTACCAGCTTGAGTGGATTCAACTTTGCCGCGAAATCTCTGACGAACCGATCGTACACATCCACCTGGTACGGCTGGGAGAGGGGGTCATCAAAAAACTTGACGAGCTTCAGCGTAATCTGGTGCCATAGCCTAAGTGCAGGTGAAAGCGAAATCCGCGTCAGCACACACCTGGATAACAAGGGAGAAAACAGATCGTGACGTACTTCCGGGAATAAAGGTTCTCGAAACTCTCAAAGTATGGGTGAAGATCTGGGGGGGTGGCTGATATCGCTGTCGAGAGGTATTGGTCAACGTCCAGTTTCGGCTGCTTTGGTTTGTCTGCGGTCGCCGGGGAAGCCATTTGGACGGCGGACAAGGTGGATCGGCTTTCGGGGTGGACGCGTAACGCTTCACTGTTTGGTTCACAAGCTGTTGCCAAACAACCGCTTCGCAACTTCACTCCACCCCAAGAAATAAATCTCGTTGTACTGCACATACTCCAGCATCGCAAACCCACGTAAGAAAACAAATACACAAATAACACTGCCTTCCGCAACACAGCCGTGATTTGTCGAGAAAGCGCGATCTACACTGGCTCGGAGACGGGGAGATTAGTAGACTCCCAAAAACTCATCGTATCGCCTTTCTTCAATCCAATCCACCGCTTTTTGTCGTTTATGAGAGTCCGATATCTGTTGTGGGCGAGACGAGGAACCCACCTGACCCCGACGATAACGGGGAAGAGTCGTGCTGTGCGACGGCTTCGGGAGCCGGACATGACTGACTCTCATCACACCGCCCCTCACCCGTGTGCCTCGACATGCACTTCGGATGGACTTCAGTCCGTTAGACAGAGAATAAAATGGTGACCGCCATGATCACTTTGGAGCGGAGTCTGAACCGATTTCTCTCACTCACCACGGCGATGCCTCCACTAAACGGGGATGGGGGTCGTTCGAAGAGACCCATGTCCTCCGTATCAGGTACCACCGCCGAGAAACTACCCATAACCACCTCTGATCACCGCGTTCTTGACCTGGCAAAGGGCTCAACCTCATCACTCGCATCGTCTGGTACCGGGGCAAAGCCAAGATGAACCGTGTATTGGGCCATCGTGCAACTTCAAGGACACCTACCGCGCAACCCTCTAGCTCCCTCCCTTACGAACTCGTGGAAACGATCATCGCGGATTTCATACACGATATACTGACCCTCAAAGCATGCTCGCTAACCTGCTATTCCTGGTACATCGCTGCAATCCCACATCTCCACCATACCTTTGTATTCAAGGGGGTCGATCGTAGCGGGCTAAAACCACTCTCGATGCGACATGCGCTGGGTCTGTTACCCTTCTCAAAAGATCTCCGAGTACTGCAACCACCTTCCCAACCGCGCTGGTTCCTACCACAATCCTTCAACCGCCGAGACTCGCGTTACTTCTTCGCATTCACGAACGTGCAGAGCCTTACAGTTCAACACTTGGACCTCCACAAATTTATCCCAGGACTCGAACGTCATTTTGGGCATTTCTCTCCGACCCTACGATCAATCACACTCGAAGCGCCGAGTTGCACCCGCCGGCAGTTGTCCCATTTCTTCTCCCTGTTTCCAAACCTGGATGACATCGAGATCCGATCTCCCGACATTAAAGTTGGGGTCCCTGACAATGCACTCCCTCCATTCTCCACACCGAAATTGCGAGGACAATTGACTCTTTCGTCGTTCACCGCGGTTGACGCTTGGGAGGACCTCATCGCTTCGTGCGGTTTACGGTTCCGTTCCATACACCTTTATCCTGTTTCAAAGTGCGCACCGGTCCTTCTGGTGGCCTGTGCTGAAACCCTGGAGACCTTGCGGATAGAGCCCGGTGATGAAATCGGTACGGAATATTGCACCGATTTAGCCGCGGGTTGGGGCTAACTATGGGTAGAATGGTTTCGGCCGTCCTTGGTCCGCGATCTCGACCTATCACGACTTAAGGTTCTTCGATCTCTACAAGTCAATGCGCCAGCCCTCTTTCTCCGAATCTTGGCTCAGCAAAAGCCCTGCGCGGACTTCCTTACCACCATCGAATCGATCTTCTACACAATCACATCCCCCGTGTTCACCGAACTCGTCATTGTCATTCAGAGCGGCGGAGTATATCACTTTCCCTGGCGCATGTACGATACGCTACGCAAGATGCATGGCGTGAGGTCATTCAAATTGGCGTTTTTGCTTGTTGCTTCAGAACATTCTTCCGAGGTGGTAGCTCGACGGACGTGGGAGGGGGCTATAAACACGGCGACTGCCAGAGGTCTCTTAAGTTTTCTGGAATCCCCACCATCCATCCGTTTTACCCGGTGCGGTAGCCATTGATTGTGCTTATCTGCGATGGGTACATAACGCTCGGGCCGTCCAGCCCTGTCTGATGGCTGGGCCAATGGGATGTCCCCCCCTGTCGCCTCCATGGGTTCAACCGACAAGAGGACCTCCAGCGAAGCTGAAGGGGATGGAGTTTTACAATATATTGAATACAGATTTGTCTGGTGAGGAGGGAACAGGGGTAACAATCGATGACACAGTGGCCACCCATCTTCCTAGCACGTACTGCGCGAGGTACCTTTTTCCCTGTTAGTACATTTGCCCCTTGGACAATGACCTTGAGATCTCTTCGTCTTCCCATTCCAACGGTAATTTTATCCAACCGAATCACGATGTACCTATGCTACAATTCTCTCGTACTGCAGGCGGGTGTGCCACACGGCGTGCATCGGACGCATATTGTCCCTTCCGAAACTCTCATCACTCAGACAACATTTCCTCGTTCGAGGGACGAAGCCCTCGGTTGGACACTGGTTCATCGGAGATCCGTGCCGGACCCGCCATCATGAACCTTGAGGCACAGTATTTTGCCCCCCCCCCCCCACCACACGAGAGGATTCCGGACACTTGATCCCTCCGCTTTACGGAGCCTCCCCCCGCGAGTCTTGTGCACCGATGCACGGGGCGGGGCAAGAACAGACAATGAGAACAGAGAGGTGCGCGAGTTATGTGAGCGCAGGGCAAACGATTATCTAGGATCCCGTGCACATTGTCAGGTACGCCTGGCGTTTGGAGAACCGTCGAGTCCACGACCGAAACAGGAGTCCTTCAAATCAGCACGAAAATCGGTTATATATTGTCATGCGGTCAAGGTTCACGGAAGGCGCGGGGTACTACCCGGAGGCGCGGGCAACACTACGGTTACAATCGAGCCAAAGTGCGGGGACTGTACAACTGGTAAGCCACAATCGATGCACCAGTGAAACCGAAATGAGGTCGGAAGCGAAAGATGGAATGGTGATCGGTCATAATATAATATTTACAGGCGGCGCCAGTGCTTTCTCCCCTTCAGAGTGAATTCTCCATCCCTCCCGTGAAGTACGTCCACCCAACTCCACGTCGGGAAATAGCTGATATATTTATCGTGAGTAACCACGGACCCCCCCCCCCTAATTCTTCGCGTTTGAATTGGCCCGCTGTCAGGCGCGGGATAAGGCACGAGAATCGGATGTGCATCGTAATTCTGTTTCCAGGAGGGTAACCGCCTCTCCAATTAAAATGCGTTCTGAGGGTACGTTGTGCCAACACCGTTCTATCAGGCGCCAAACTCGATCCGAGATTTCGTGGTGGTTCGATGGTCGCGGTGGCCTAGCCCCGCTCAGCATTGAGTACGTCGCCGCAATCTCTGTCATCTCAAAAAATGGGGGTTGTCCCGTGAGAACCTGTCTCGGGTGAGCGAACCGAGCAAATATTATTCAAAGGAGTCTATCCGTACCTCCCAGGCCATAACCCCGAAGGCGTACATATCGCTGGCCTTGGTGGGGTGCGTGGCATCAGTCACACTCGGCGACATCCCTGGCCCGGTCAATTCTGGTGCGCGGCAGCGAGAAAGTCGATGGTTGCTCGCTCCGCCCTCCACTGCCCAAGCTATGGCCTGGGGGAGGATATGCGCATTGCCAAGGCCGGAGATGCGGGGAGTACTGTCTTTGTTGATCAGGATGTTTGCCTGTTTCGTGAGGCGTACGTGAATTGTGCGGAGCGGGTGTATGGGATGGATGGAGGGCGTACCGTCTGGAGGTCATCGTGGACAACGCCCAGGTCGTGCATACATTTCAAGCATCGAACTATTTCCGTCAGCTGTTGTCGAGAAGCATCAGCGGGTTGATGTCCAGTGGTGAGAGAGCGTGCATGGAAATGAATACCAGTTTCAGCCTCCTCACGTTGGGTTCCTTCTTCAGGTACTGTTTGAGGTCGAGGCCATCCATGCACTCGTAGACGAGCCCAAAAGGGTGTGTCTCGGTCGAGTACATCCCGATGAGGGGCACCACGCCCGTATCTCTGTGGTGAAGAAGGCTCCATACGTGAACCTCATTGCGATATCTCTGTGAGATGTCAACAGTGTACTACTCAGCACAGGCTGCGGTTGCAACGTACCGCGATGACCTGAGCAACATCAAATGACATGGAGCGACGATAGGACTTCAACACGACCTTGCGGCCATCATGTATTGCCTGCCAGATGTTTGCGAACCCCCCAGCGGCTACTGGATGCTCACCGACAAGCTTGACGTCCTCTGGGCCAAGCCAACGACAGGTGGATGGCATGGATGATCGGAGGTCCCAAGCCGTCTGTGTGTAACATCGAGGGATGGGGGTGCGGCCCGAGTCTGAAGCGGGTGAGCCCCCGACCTCGAGTCGGTATGCTACCGACAGAGGGTCAGGTGGCTGTGACGAAGGGTGTTCCCCGACGACCGAGGACTCTCCTCGACAGCGAATAAGAAACCGAGACATGAGGGGCATGAGAGCGCCGAGGGAGGGAGGACCATGACGGGGAAGGTTTTATATCATCGCAGTAGCTCTAGAGGGAACTGCGAGGATCGGGTGGGTCACTTGACCGAAAAGGCCGCCAAACCTTTCAGGACGAGATTGCACTGACGCCATGCATCTCATTGTTCTTCACGTACACATACCTATTAAATGAGGGATTCCTCACGTTCTCCGACGTGGGTAGTACAGTGTGCCGCGCTAGTATCAACGTAGCCATCAGCACCCGGGGATCTGGCTACGCTACCGGGAGGAGGCCGTCATTCAACTAGCACCCTTTTGGGGGGTACCACACCCCGGCGATTCCCAAGATGGAGAGGGTGTTGACGGACGGCCGAGTGGCTGTGGTGAAGAGTGTTCCCCGACGACCGAGGACCCTCCTTGACGGAGGGGACGAATATGGGAAAGAGAGGACCAGGAAGGTTTCGTATCGTTGCAGTTACTTTAGATAAAACCAGGGTTCCAAGTACGGGAAGGAATCCATAAGGACCAATGGCTTTCACAGGAAACGGAAGAGATCCGGGCGGAAACCACTCAGGTTCGACTATGGGGTCAATAGTATTTACACCACCTCTTCTACGATTCCAACTCACACGACCCCTTTTCAAATCGTTCGAGCGTTATCAATTCATCGGTCGCATTTTGGGGGTACTGCCAGGCCTCCTCCCCCGTTCTCATTCACTATCATCGACGCTATTGAGTATAGTATCATTCAATGCACCTTGTAAGAGTAAATTAATAAAGCGCTTTTTTTTTCTTTCCCACCCGTCTGGATGCGTTAGCATCGCACTCTCATCCACTTTCCATCATAAGCTTGGTTCAATCGGCATCACCGCGTTCTTTCAGACGGCACGCATCCCTTGTTTCTTCGTCACCGACATTGGCAAATGCCCAAAATCAATTCCTTTCGCTATCAACTCTTCGCTGCAGCCCTTTGGTCACCGCACTCGCCCACCCATCAAACTCCGCCCGTGGATTGCTGAACCTTGTATCCCAGTTCGTTCGTATCTATCGAGCAAGGAGGGTCCCAGAGGCTATGAGTGGGTCAGAAGAGATGCGCATGGAAGCTGGGGAACAGCCGTGATTGGATTGGGTGTGTCGTTTCGTGCTACAGTTAAGGTTCTCATCTCTGGGGATCTCTGACGACCAGTGATGCATACGCGGTTCAGAAGATCCCTGCCCGGATCAGATCTTTTTGATCAGTACCGTAGTCTTGGATAAATTCCACATACCCCCTCTCTCGTAAATGTACGTATGTTCTGGCACTACCCCTCTGTGGTCAAGTAACAGGGGTAAAAACCGTTGCGAAAAGTTCGGACCCTCGTCGTGGCAACTGAGATCACAACCCGATATGGCCTCTCATAACAGATGCACGACACTGGCCTGACCGATTAGGGTGTGTAGAATGGCTTTGCTCCATCTAAGCCCTCGGATATTACATGCGTCTGGGACTCCGCAAGAGACGATTCGAGACCCCCTCTCATAGGGTCGTACGCTGTGTCAGTGTTGCCAAGGGACCACCAGCTTTCTGTTGGTGGTCGGTGGCCAATGGGTGCTATTGAAGGACCGCCCCCATTCTGGGACCCTGGCCACCACGGGACATGTCGAAGAGAAATCGACAGCGAACATCGACCCCCCCCCAGAACGGATTTTTGATCGAGTTGCTCGGACTGAATTGTAAGGGGGGGGGGGGGGTGTCGTTGTTTTGTTTCTTGTTTTTAGCAGGG